>Ga0157363_1000009_pt1 | contig 264375 bp, 226 predicted proteins | sample AttsexASBM1_FD_111477 | JGI IMG/M metagenome (GOLD analysis project Ga0157363, IMG submission 111477) | Fungus gardens microbial communities from leaf cutter ant in Ribeirão Preto, State of São Paulo, Brazil - Atta sexdens ASBM1 | ecosystem: Host-associated > Fungi > Mycelium > Unclassified ...
AGCCACGCAAAACCCCTGATCCCGCGTCAAAAACGCCCACCGCCTCATAACAGGCCGGGAGCCCAACCACAGCGCGACCCAGGCACAGGATAATCACATCCTCGGTACAGATGACCTATGGTCTTGTTTCCGCGAAATAACTCATGACAAAGTATTAAACCCGGATGGGGCCATAGAGAGGGCTCACGTTCATGCAGCGTCGAGATGTTCTTGCAGTCATTCCGTTTGTGACAGGGTTGAGTATGGTTTCAGATGCTGCCGCGGCCGAACCCAAAGTGCCGATCGTTCTGGTGCATGGTCTGCATTGTGGTGGCTGGATCTGGCGTTATGTAGCGCCTTTTCTGCAGCATGCGGGCCATCAGGTCATCACGCCAACTCTGACCGGCACAGGCGATCGGGCGCATCTTCTCTCACGCGAGATTACACTTGAGACGCATATCGAGGATATACTGAGTGTCGTCGACATGCTCGATCTGCCGCGTTTCGCGCTCGTGGGGCACTCTTATGGCGGAATGGTAGTCAGCTGCGTGGCTGACCGGATGAGGGATCGTATTGCGAAGCTCATCTATCTGGATGCCCTGATCGCACAACCGGGACTCTCTGCCTTTGATATTCTACCGAGGGGAATGGCAGCGATACGGCGCGAGCGCGCCCGTGTCGGTGGGGCAGATGTTGCCTTTCCAGTACCCCCTGAAAATGCTGTGTTTCTGCCTGATGCTGATCGAAAAGCGTGGTTCATGCGGCATCTGCGCCCTCATCCCGTAGGCACTTATGAGACGCCAGCACGCCTGGAGCTGCCAGCCGGAACGGGGCTGTCTGTTACCTATATTGCCTATGAAAATCCGGCTTTAGGGTCGATCGAGCCCAGCCGCGCCTACGCGAGAGCGCAGTCGGGTTGGCACTATCACAGCGAAGCCGTACCGCATGATGCCGAAATCGTTTTTCCCGAGAGGGTTGCCTCTTTGATCATGGGCGCACTCTGAACCGCCGCAGGGACTGGTTTATCCCTGCGACGGACTCATTGTCAGACCTGCGCCATGAGCGCAGCGTTACCACCTGCGGCGGTGGTGTTGGTGCTGCAGGCATATTCGAGCACCAGCCATTCGAGAGGATAGCTGCCTGACGCGTCGGGCCCATGAAGGGAGACGATCTGGCCTTTGCGGGAGGCGAGATTCTGGAGCAGGTCCGCTGTGAACGATGAATCGCCATTGCCCAGCGCGACATCGATGAGCGTATTGTCTTGCGTGGGGAACACTGCGGCTTCCAGGCCGGGGGGGCGTTCTGGCAGCGCGCGCAGCAGCGTCGCAGGAATGGCGCAGCGATTGCCTGCAGCCAATGCCGCCAGAATTTGAGCACATAAATCTGCTGTTGTAGGGCCTGCACAAAACACCGTGCCTCGGGGGGCGAGGGAGTATGTGTTGGTTTCACCCACGGGGCCAGTGAGCGAGAGGGACGTGCCAAGGGGGGTGTTGTTGCAGGTGGGCAGCGTTATCGTGGGAAGCGTCGTGGCGACCCAATCAGCGAAGAGCCTGGCTTCGGCGGGAAGGTTGTGCAGGAAAGCCGGAGAAAGTGCCGGACGCTCAGCGAGCAGTCGGCGCAGATAGAGAGGGCCACCTGCTTTGGGACCTGTGCCTGAGAGGCCGTGGCCACCGAAGGGCTGCACACCCACGACGGCCCCGACCAGATTGCGGTTAATATAGATATTCCCCGCATGGCTCTGGGTTTTCAGGGTTTCTATCGTATCATCGATACGCGAATGAACACCGAAGGTCAGAGCGTATCCCGTGCTGTTGATGGCGGCCATGACGTCGGGCAGCGCTTCGCGCCGATAGCGCAGGACATGCAGGACGGGGCCAAAGACCTCTCTCTCCAGATCAGAGACCGCGCCGATCTCGATAAGGGTGGGGGGGACAAAGGTGCCGCTCTGGGCTTCGGGGGTCGCGGTTGTCTGAAAGACATCATGTCCTTTTGCCCGGAATGCGTCGATATGCGCCGAGATCATGGCGTGAGCCTCTGCGCTGATCACCGGCCCGATATCGGTCTCCGGCTTTTCTGGCGTACCAGTCCGCAGCTCCTGCATGGCACCCTTGAGCATGGTCAGCAGGCGGTCTGCACTTTCTTCCTGGACGCAGAGCAGGCGCAGGGCGCTGCATCGCTGGCCAGCGCTGTCAAAAGCCGAGGCCAGCACATCGGTCACGACCTGTTCTGTCAGGGCTGAGCTGTCGACGATAAGCGCGTTCTGTCCGCCAGTCTCGGCGATGAAGGGAATGGATGTCCCATCCGGGTTGAGGCGATCTGCGAGCTGCTTCTGGATCAGGCGGGCGACATCGGTCGAGCCGGTAAAGAGCACGGCGCGTATTCCCGGATTGGCGACAAGTTGTGCGCCCGCGCGACCATCGCCCGGGATGAGCTGGATGACATCCTGCGGTATGCCGGATGCATGCATCAGACGGACAGCTTCCTGTGCGATGAGAGGGGTCTCTTCGGCAGGTTTGGCCAGCACGGTGTTGCCAACAGCCAGAGCGGCGGCAACCTGCCCGACAAAAATAGCCAGCGGGAAATTCCATGGGCTGATGCAGGCCACGGGCCCCAAGGGCTGGGCAGCAGAGCCAAGATGGTGTGCCTGGGCAGCGTAATAACGCAGGAAATCGACGGCTTCGCGTATCTCGGCCACAGCATTGGCCAGTGTCTTGCCGGCTTCACGTATGATGAGGGCCATGAGGCGCGGTGTTTCGGTTTCCAGCGCCTCGGCTGTCTTTTCCAGAAGAGCTGCGCGCTGCGCGGCACCTGTGTCGCGCCAGCTGGGGAAGGCGCTTGCCGCGCGTGTCAGGGCCTCATCAATGGCTTGCGGGGAGAGAAAGGCAATATGGCCGACGATCTCCGTGGTGCTGGCGGGATTTATGATGGCTTCGCCTTCGGAAGCGACCGGAGCCGGTATGGCCGTGAAGACCGCGGCAAGATCGCGTAGAGTGTTCTCATCAGACAGGTCGAGACCGCGTGAATTCTGCCGCTCAGCGCCATACAGGGCGGGAGGCAGGGCGACGGTGAAGCGGGAGGCTTCCTTTTCTGCCAGGGTAACAGGGCTTGTGATCAGCGCCTCAACGGGAATCGTCGGATCCTGGATGCGGTTGATGAAGGAAGAGTTGGCCCCGTTTTCGAGCAGGCGCCGGACGAGATAGGCCAGAAGTGTCTCATGCGTGCCAACCGGCGCGTAGATGCGTACCGGGCGATCGAGCTTCTGAGGGCCGACGACTTCATTATACAGCCCTTCGCCCATGCCATGCAGGCACTGGAACTCGTATTTCTCGATGGAAAATTCCGGCCCGGCATAGGCGTGTATGCTGGCGAGCGTCTGGGCATTGTGCGTGGCAAATTGCGGGAAGATGGCATCGGGTGCATCCAGCAGTTTTCTGGCGCAGGCGAGGTAAGCAATATCGGTGTGGATCTTGCGCGTGTAGACCGGGAAATCGCTTTGCCCATCGGTCTGGGCACGCTTGATCTCGCTGTCCCAGTACGCACCCTTGACCAGTCGGACCATGAGGCGGTGGCCGCTGCGGCGGGCGAGGTCGATCACCCAGTCCAGCACGAAGGGCGCGCGCTTCTGATAAGCCTGAACGACGAAGCCGATGCCTTTCCAGTCTTTCAGGGCTTCATCTGCACAGAGGGCTTCGAGCAGATCGAGAGAGAGTTCAAGGCGATCGGCCTCCTCGGCGTCGATATTGAAGCCAATGTCATAGGCGCAGGCGAGGTGGGCCAGTTTCGTGACGCTTGGCAGAAGCTCCGCCATGACGCGATCGCGCTGAAGGCGGGTATAGCGTGGGTGCAGGGCGGATAGTTTGATGGAGATGCCTGGGCCACGATAGACGCCCAGACCATTGGAAGCCTTGCCGATTGCATGAATGGCGGTTTCATAGTCGCGGTAATATCGCGCGGCATCCTCCGCCGTCATCGCGGCTTCGCCGAGCATGTCGTAGGAGTAGCGGTAGCCTTTTTCTTCCAGCTTGCGCCCGTTTTTGAGGGCCTCGGTGATGGTCTGTCCGGTGACGAACTGCTCACCCATCAGACGCATGGCCATATCGACACCGCGACGGATGACAGGCTCGCCGCAGCGCTTGAGCAGGGTGTCGAGTGTCTGCGGCAGGCGTCTGGCTTGTGTGGTTGAAAGAAAACCACCCGAGACGATCAGCCCCCAGGTGGCAGCGTTGACGAAAAGTGGCGTTCCCTTGCGGATATGGCCCTGCCAATGGCCCTTGGCGATCTTGTCGCGAATCAAGGCGTCACGTGTTGCGGTATCGGGGATGCGCAGCAGGGCCTCGGCGAGGCACATCAGGGCGACGCCTTCCTGCGAGGACAGGTCATATTCCCTGATAAGGCCCTGCACGAGCCCAGGTGTGCCATTGCGGCGCAGCGCCTCGACCAGTTTGCGGGCCGTGGCACGCGAAGCAGCTTCCTGTGCAGGTGTAAGTGTTGCCTCAATGGACAATGCTGCCACGCGTTCGGGCTCTGGGGCACGCGTATGGTCGGTGATTGCCTGACGCAAGGCGGAACGTTCGGGAGCGATCGTGCGGAAGGCGGCAAAGGGTGCGTTCATCACAGGTCATATCGTTGCTGGTTGTTTATGATCCCTTATGGTGATTTGCGCCAAATGAGTTATGAAAGAATGGGGATAGGGCCATATATTATTCTTCTTTAGGGAATTTCACCGAATATCATTCGGGGGTTGGTAGTGGCATTGGATGAGATTGATCGCAGGATTCTGAGAATTCTCCAGAAGGACGGCCGTATGACCAATGTGGAGCTCGCAAGGCTGGTGAACCTCAGCCCTGCTGCGACGCTTGAGCGCGTCCGCAAACTCGAGCATTCCGGGGTGATCAGGAATTACATGGCGCGTCTGGACCCCGAGACTGTCAATCTCGGATTGCTGGTCTTTGTGCAGGTGACGCTGGATCGCACGAGTGCCGATATTTTCGACTCATTTGCGAAAGCCGTGCGGGCCATACCGCAGGTAAGCGAATGCTACATGGTGGCGGGTGGGTTCGATTATCTGGTGAAGGCACGGGTGCGGGACATGAATGCGTATCGTGCCTTTCTGGGCAAGACGCTTACACGTCTGCCCGGCGTGAGGCAGACACACACCTATACAGTTATGGAGGAGGTAAAGGCGGATCTTGAACTTCCGATTTGACGGCAGCGTAGTCAGTCCAGGCAGGCAACACCCTGATGCAGGTCGAAAGAGAGCTTCGCGCCTTCGAGGGCGGACATGGTCAGTATTGGGGGTTTTGTGGAATCCCCGACTCGATAGCGTATGCGGGCCTGCACATCGTGATGATCCAGGCGCAGGGCAGTGCTGCGCAGGATCGCACTTTCACGGATCATGCCGGTAGCGGTCTCGAATTTTTGCGTGGTCTTCATACCGGCTTGAGTGGGGAGCGTGGGACGCTGGATGACGAGCGGCTCAGGGGAGTTGTCTCCTGTCATCAGGGCAGCCATGCGATGCTGGCCGTCATAGGAGACAGGAAGGAGGAACGCGGCATCGAGCCCCCCGATATCCGACTGAAGTGAAGCCTGACGATGACAGGTAAACGGAGCATCCGGGCCGAAACTCATGCCGTGATCCGTCATGACAACATGGATCAGCACGCCGAGCGACTGGAGGCCAATAACGGCGTGGCTGGTTTTCGCGACGATCATGAGTTGGTTGCGAAAGACTGTATGACCAAGTGTCAGACTCGGGACCTGCACGAGGTCGGCTTTTTCGGCCTGTATCGTATCGTCGCGCAGTGATGAGACAGTACCAACTACCGGCCAGTGATGACTGCGCTGCATAGCCTGCGGTACAGCGCCCAGGACACTGCCTGTGTTGATGATTGCATGGACCGGACTCCCGTCCAGATCGATCATTGTGCCGGCCGTTGCCGTTGTCACACCATCGATCAGTGTCTGGAATGGATTGAAAGAGACCTGATCGCTGCGTGGCCCTTTGACCTCGATCGGGAGTATGCCTGACTCCGGAACTGTTATCGTGACCTGATCGAGGTCCGTGAGAACAAGGCCGGGCTTGTCGTAATAGGCAATGAGGGGCGCACGAAAGGCGCGGTCGATGAAGAGTTTTCCGCCCGCCCATGCGGGGAGGCGGTTTTCCAGAAGCAGATCGCCAGTCAGGAATGTGGCCAGCATGAAATTGAACGGGTTAACGCTTTGGGCCGGGTTGCTCCACGGTGCTGCACGGCGCAAAGCGTCCTGGATAATGTGATCGGCCCGGGAGAGGTCACCCTGCGTCCGGGCCATGGCGGCATCGCACAGGGCGAGCAACATCACATTGAAAGCCGGTTCAGGCCCGGGAGCTTTTTCGAGGGAATTTCTTATTGCGATCAGTCGGCCGGTATCTCCTGCTTCAAGAGCGGAGAGAATACCTCGGGTATCGCTTGCGGCGAGTGTCGTCCTGCCTCGCCTGTCGATGCTCAGCAGGTCTGGCTCGAAGAAATCTACTGGCCCTTTTGCCGTCCCTGGTGGTGAGTGATCAGCGCGGGCGGTGTAAGCAGGAAAGAGCAGAGGCGCCGCAATTATGGTCGTGAGAAGAAGCAGTCGAGACAGGCGCATGTTCAGAAATCCCGTTTAGACGCATGAGTGAGGCGGGTTGCGAAGCGGTAGAACAGGATGTCGGCCGCGTCCGGTCTTTCAGGGTTTGCCAAGGGGAGGCGTTTTCCCCCTGCCTTCTGGCAGGGGGAATGATGGCTTAGCGCAGGCAGGCCATGCTCTCGGGCAGGTCAAGGGAGAAACTCAGCGTCTTGAGAGCTGCCATTGAGATAACAGGCCGGTCGGTCGGGTCGCCGATCTGGTATCTCACGCTCGAGCGCAGGCTTTTCCCGGCGACTTCGATAGTGTCGTTTTGCGTGAACGTCTCATGGGCTCGTTGACCATAGGCTGTGCCGAAATATTCCGTTCTGCTGCGATGCGCCATTTTGCCGGAGAAGCTGGTGATGTTGACAGTCAGGAGATCGGGAGCATTGTCTTCAGTCCCGATAATTGCCTGTGTATCGCCTCGGGCATAGGATACGGGAAACAGAAGAAACATGCTGACCCCTGATCTGAAGCTACTGACGACAGGCCTCAGATTGCAGGAAATCGGTGCTGAGGACCCAAAGCTGAGGCGACGGCTGGTCATCGTCAGGTGACGCAGACGGCTCAGTTGTTGCAGCCCGATCAGCACCGTCTCCGAGTGGGTCACTGTCATGATCTGGTTTGTCAGGACAGTCTGTCCGATCTTGATGGAGGGGATGAGAACGACTGCCTCAGTGCGTGGGTCGGGTGATGAATCCTTGCTTCCAGCCAGACGGCCAATGACAGGCCAGTGATGATCCCGTTGCAAGGAAAACGGGACGGAGCCGATCACGGTCGCGGTGCCGAAAGTGGCTGTCGCAGGCGAGCCATCGATCAGTACGGTTGCCTCTGCTGAAATTGCAGTCTGATCCTCGAACTGGCTCTCGGACGGGTCCAGATCGACAGAATCCGATGGTGGCCCTTCAAGGGTCGAATCTGGAATTGCACGGGCCGGTACGGAAAGCTTGAGGAAGTCCATATTCCGAAATTCGAGGTCAGGAATATTATAGTAGGCTCTGACAGGCGCATAGAAGCCGGTTTGAAGGTTCTCTGTTTCCTCGGCCCAGTCACGGACGCGGCCCATCAACATCAGATTGCCGATATGGATGTTGCGCAGCATGATCTGGATGGGATTGATCGTCTGGGAAAGGTCCCCGAATTTCCCGGCCTCATGAAGAGCTTGCAGGATGATATTGGATGAATGAGCGAAATCGCCGTCTACGCGCGCCATTGCGGCATCACACAGCGCGATCATCATCTTGCGTATCGACGGGGCATTTTGCGCTGAGGCGACTACCGCGCGGAGACTTTCAAGGCGGGATCTGTCGCCTGCTTCCATCGCGTCATTGATTCCATGGCTGTCGCGGATGCTGATATAGGTAGTGTTTGTCTGATTATCCCGAAAGATCAGATCCCGGTCGAAGCCAAGAATAGCCGGGCCCGGCGGGAGAGACGTGGCGGCGGCTGTGTAATCAGCCGACCCCCATAGAAATAGAGCGAACATCGGGATAACACGCCGTATATAACGCAAGATAATGGCTCCAACAGGGAGTTCTCGTTTATTTTCTCGCAGTCTATACGCCGTGTTTTATTCTGAATATGCGGATTATAGGGCCAGCCGATAGAGGGTGTGATCATGTGACGGAATTGTCACGATTCATCGGACTCTTGTTGGCGCAGGAGTGCCCCAATGGCGCAGACTTGAGCTGCACGGGTATCGCAATTCGCCGCAATAGGGCGCTTTGCCAATGACACTATTTCTATGGGGAGTGGTGAACCGGGTGGGACTCGAACCCACGACCATTCGATTAAAAGTCGAATGCTCTACCGGCTGAGCTACCGGTTCACATGAGGCGTCTGGCTACAATATGAGCCAGAGGCCGTCAACCGACTGAATCGGGCTCAGTCGGTTTTCATGCGGCTTTTACAGCCGTCACGTCCTTGATCAGGCTTCAGGACGCATGGAGATGATGGCATCGGGGTCCTTGACCATACCCGAGGCGCCAGCGCCGCGCTTGACCTGGTCGATATGCTCCATGCCCGACACGACCTGGCCGGCGATGGTGTACTGGCCATCAAGCGAGGGGGTGGGCTGGAACATGATGAAGAACTGGCTGTTGGCCGAGTTCGGGTTCATGGTGCGGGCCATGCCCAGCGTGCCGCGCTCGAACTTGGCTTCACGCGTGAATTCGGCCTTGAGGTCAGGCAGGTCGCTGCCGCCCGAGCCGGTGCCGGTCGGGTCGCCACCCTGAGCCATGAAGCCTTCGATGACGCGATGGAACTTCACGCCGTCATAAAAGCCCTGCTCGGAGAGGGTGCGCAGGCGCTCGGCAGCCAGGGGAGCGAGGTCGGGGCGGAGTTCGATCACGACATCGCCGGTCTTGAGCTTCATGACGAGGCGGTTATTGGTCTCGGACATTGATGTCTATCCTTGTGTTTGCGGAGCCTTGAAAGGCCACGCGGCCTATGTCGGCTTCTCTGCCGCATTGGGCAAGAGATGCCGGGCAATATTCTCTGGCACATAGGGGCGTATATCGCCCCCATAGGCCAGAAGCTCGCGCACGAGGCTGGAGGCGATCAGACGATGCTCCTCACGTGCGGTGAGAAAGATGGTTTCGAGTTCAGGGGCCAGATTCCGGTTGATGGCCGCCATGGGCATTTCGCTGGTCAGATCGGATTCGGAGCGTAGCCCGCGAATAATGAAGCGCGCCTTTTGAGCACGGGCGGCATCGACCATGAGGGTGCTGAAGGCAACCACGCTGACCTGCGTGATGCCCTCAAGGGCAAAGGTCTCGGTGATACAGGCGCAGCGTTCGTCAATCGAAAGACGTGGCGCCTTGCCGGGGTTGAGTGCCACGCCGATGACGAGGTGATCGACGAGATTCAGGGCACGGTGGGCGATATCGAGATGGCCCAGGGTGAACGGGTCGAACGTGCCGGGATAAAACCCGACACGTTGACCGTTCGAAGAGGCGTCAGTTTGCACTGTCATCCGGTGTTGTATCGCCAGAGGAAGTGGCCTCGGATGAGGGAGCCTCTGAGGGGGCTGTGTCCGGCACGCCGGAGGCCGCGGCATCCGATTCCTCAAGTGAGGTTTCGGCGTCATCGGCATCCGTGCCCTCGGATTCTGCAACCGGGAAGATGCTGGTGACGCGCTCTTCTGCACCGACGCGGAACAGGGTGACGCCGCTGGCCTGGCGGGCCATGACACGCACCTGAGAGACCGGCACCCGGATGAGGCGTCCGACATCGGTCACCATCATGACGTCGGTGCCGTCAAGCGTAGGCAGGGTCGCAACAACCTCGCGACCGCGTTTGGGGTTAGTGAGTGTCATATTGGCGATACCCTGACCGCCACGGCCGCTGACACGATATTCGTAAGCGGAAGAGCGACGACCGAAGCCGGCATCGGTGACGGTGAGCAGGATTTCTTCCTGAGCGGCGAGCTCGTCAAAGCGCTCCTGCGTCAGATCACCGGCATCGATGGCTTCATCGGCATCGTCAGAGGCGATTTCCTCGATCTCTTCCTCGTTGCTGGCTGCATTGGCGGCCGCTTCAGCGCGACGCTTGGCATTGGCCGCACGCAGATAGGCAGAGCGTTCCTCGACGCTGGCATCGACATGGTTGAGGATGCAAAGCGAGTTGACCTCGTCGCCGGTGGCGAGGCGGATGCCGCGTACGCCGGAACTGTCACGACCAGCAAAAACACGCAGCGTGTCGTCGGTGATCTGGAAGCGGATCGAACGGGCCTTGCGTGTGGCAAGGAACACATCCTGACCCTCGCGGCAGGTGGCGACACCGACCAGGCTGTCGCCCTCATCGAGCTTCATGGCGATCAGGCCGGAGGCGCGGATGTTCTTGAAATCGCTCAGGCGGTTGCGTCGGACATTGCCGCTGGCTGTGGCAAAGACGAGGTGCAGATCTTCCCACTGCTCCTCTTCCTGCGGCAAAGCGAGGATGGCCGTGATCGAATCTGTGCCGAGGTCGGGCAGGAGATTGACCAGGGCACGACCCTTCGCGGTGGGGGAGGCCTCTGGCAGGCGCCATACCTTCTCGCGATAGGCCTTGCCGCCCGATGAGAAGAACATGACCCATTGATGGGTGTGGGCGTTGAAGCTGTTGACGATGACATCGTCACCGCGACGCCCCGCGGCCGTACGGCCACGCCCGCCACGGTTCTGGGCGCGGAAGATTTCGAGCGGTGTGCGTTTGATGAAGCCGTCACGTGTGATGGTGACGACCATCTGGCCGGGTTCGATCAGGCTTTCATCCGACTGGTCGCCCAGCGCATCCGAAATTTCGGTCATGCGCGGCGTGGCGATTTCGGCGCGGGCCAGAAGCAGCTCGTGACGCATGACTTCCATGCGACGGACGTGGCTGCCGATGATTTCGAGCAGTTCGTTGATCTTGGTGGCGACCTCGCTCAGCTCGCCCTGGATCTTGTCACGCTCCAGACCGGTCAGACGCTGCAGGCGCAGTTCGAGAATACCGCGGGCCTGCACTTCAGTCAGGTGGACCTTGCCATCGACGATGACATTGCCTTCGTCATGGATCAGCTCGATGAGCGGCTGCACATCGGCGGCGTTCCAGGCGCGGGCCATCAGGGATTCGCGTGCAGTGGCGGCATCGGGGGCGCTGCGGATGAGAGCGATCACCTCATCGATATTGGCGACCGCGATGACGAGGCCGACCAGCAGATGCCCGCGATCACGCACCTTGTTCAGGTCAAAGCGCGACCGGCGCAGGATGACGTCTTCACGGAAGCGGATGAAGGCTTCTAGAACGTCCTTGAGCCCCATTGTGCGGGGCTTGCCGTCATCAAGGGCAAGGCAGTTGACGCTGAATGAGGTCTGAAGCTGGGTGAAGCGATAGAGCTGGTTCAGCACGACTTCGGGCGTTGCGTCGCGCTTGAGCTCGATCACGATGCGCATGCCGGAGCGATCGCTCTCATCGCGGATATCGGAGATACCCTCGATTTCCTTGGCGCGGACGAGATCGGCGATCTTTTCCTGCAGCGTTGCCTTGTTCACCTGATAGGGAATTTCGGTGACGATGATCGCCTGACGATCCTTGCGGATATCTTCGATTTCGGCGCGGGCGCGCATGGGAACGGAGCCACGGCCCGTTTCGAAGGCCTGACGGATGCCACGGCGGCCCATGATGATGCCACCGGTCGGGAAATCCGGGCCGGGGATGATCTTCATCAGATCATCGAGGGTGGCTTCGGGGTTTTCGATCAGGGCAAGCGTCGCGTCGATGACTTCGCCGGGGTTGTGCGTCGGAATGTTGGTCGCCATGCCGACGGCGATGCCGGAGGCACCATTGACCAGAAGATTGGGGAAGGCGGCAGGCAGAACCTTGGGTTCGCTTTCGCTTTCGTCGTAGTTCGGCTGGAAATCGACCGTGTCGCGGTCGATATCGTCGAGCAGGAAGGACGCCGATTTGGCCAGGCGCGCTTCGGTGTAACGCATGGCGGCCGGGCTGTCGCCGTCGACCGAACCGAAATTGCCCTGACCATCGATGAGACGGACGCGCATGGACCAGGACTGGGCCATGCGCACCATGGCGTCATAGATCGAGCTGTCGCCATGGGGGTGGTATTTACCCATGACATCACCGACCGCACGGGCCGATTTGCGATAGGGCTTGTCGGAGGTGAAGCCGCTTTCACGCATGGCGTAAAGGATGCGGCGATGGACCGGCTTGAGGCCGTCACGGACATCCGGCAACGCGCGCGAGACAATGACCGACATGGCATAGGCGAGGTAGGAGGAGCGCATTTCCTCCTCGATGGTCACCGGGATCTGGTCAAAGGGTGCGGCTGGCGGCGTCAGGTCGGTCAAGGCAGGTCCGTCTTGTTGATGTGTCGGTCAGGGAGAGAGGCGTGGAAAGGGGCCGATCAGAACGGGATCTCGTCGTCCAGATCGCCACCCGGTGCGTCCCAGCCACCGCCGTTATTGCCACCCTGATTGCGCGAGGGAGACTGGCTCATGCCATTGCCACCGCTGCGAGCCGGGGCATTGCCGCTGCCATAGGAGCGTGACGGGCCGCTTTCATAGCCGCCACCCATGCCACCACCGGACTCACCATCGCGGTTATTGTCGAGCAGGGTGAGTTCACCGCGAAACCGGTCAAGAACGATCTCGGTCGTATAGCGCTCCTGTCCGCCCTGATCGGTCCATTTGCGTGTCTGGAGCTGGCCTTCCACATAGACCTTGCGGCCCTTGCGCAGAAAACGCTCGGCGACATCGGCCAGACGCTCGTTGAAGATCACGACGCGATGCCATTCGGTGCGCTCCTTGCGCTCGCCGGAGGCGCGGTCATTCCAGCTTTCGGAGGTGGCAACGGTCAGGTTGACGATCTTGGCACCGGACTGGGCATTGCGTGTTTCCGGGTCGCGGCCCAGATTTCCCACCAGAATGACTTTGTTTACACTTCCTGCCATGGCGACCGACCCTAAATACTGAAAATCGAGCCATCTTAGCCCAGCCCGGCGCTGGCGTCACGCCTCGGGCGGCATTGCTGCCGACTTTAATCCTGTGGGGGGCAATCCTACATAGGTCTCGAAACGTTCTCGTCTTTCCGTCCCCCAATCTGCCTTGCGTGGTGCTGATGTCTGATCTGCCGTACAACCAGTCCATTCGTGTGCGCGGTGCCCGCGTGCATAATCTGAAGAATATCGACGCCGATATTCCCAGGGACCAGCTGACGGTGATCACGGGACTGTCAGGCTCCGGCAAGTCATCGCTCGCTTTTGATACGATCTATGCTGAGGGGCAGCGGCGTTACGTCGAAAGTCTGTCGGCCTATGCGCGTCAGTTTCTGGAACTGATGGGCAAACCGGACGTGGATTCGATTGAAGGGCTGTCGCCTGCCATTTCGATCGAGCAGAAGACCACATCGAAAAACCCGCGTTCGACTGTCGGGACGATTACCGAGATCCATGACTATATGCGCCTGTTGTGGGCGCGTGCCGGTGTGCCCTATTCGCCAGCCACAGGGCTGCCCATCGAGGCACAGACGGTCAGCCAGATGGTCGATCGTGTGATGGCGATGGAAGAGGGTACACGGCTGATGCTGCTGGCCCCTGTAATTCGCGATCGCAAGGGGGAGTATCGCAAGGAGCTGGCCGAGCTTCAGCGCAAGGGCTTCACGCGTGTGAAGGTCGATGGCGAGACCTATGAGATTGCAGAAGCCCCCCATCTGAACCGCAAGCTGCGTCATACGGTTGAGGTTGTGGTCGACCGCGTGGTGGTGAAGCCGGGTATCGAGACGCGTCTGGCTGACAGTTTCGAAACAGCGCTGAGCCTTGCCGATGGTGTTGCGTATGCCGAGCAGGTGCGTCGCGCCGGGGAAGAAGGCGCGAGCGAGCACATCGTGTTCTCGGCCAAGTTTGCCTGCCCGGTGAGTGGCTTCACGCTTGAGGAAATCGAGCCGCGCCTGTTCTCGTTCAACGCGCCGATGGGTGCCTGTCCGGTATGCGACGGGATAGGCACAGAGACGCATTTCGATGCGCGGCTGATCGTGCCTGACGAGAATCTGTCTCTCGCCGAGGGGGCGATTGCCCCCTGGCGCGATGCCAAGACGCCCTGGTACGACCAGACGCTGGAAGCGATGGCGCGTCATTTCAGGGAGAAGATGACAACGCCCTGGAAAAAGCTCGGCGAGCATTTTCGCGAGGCGTTGCTTGAGGGAAGCGAAGACTCGGTTCTTTTTACCTACAAGGATGGCAAGCGGGCTTACGAACTCACCAAGCCCTTTGAAGGGGTGATGCGTAATCTGCAGCGTCGTCTGGCCGAGACGGACAGCATGTGGGTGCGTGAAGAAATGTCACGCTATCAGTCCGACGTTCCCTGTCATGCCTGCCATGGTGCGCGTCTGAAGCCTGAAGCGCTTTGCGTACGTGTGAACCACCTGAATATCGCGCAGGCCTCCGATCTGACCATCCGGCGGGCACTCGACTGGTTCGGGGGCGTCGAGGCGTCCCTGACGCCGCAGCGTGCCGAGATTGCGCGGCGTATCCTGCGTGAGATCCTCGACCGGTTGAGGTTTCTGGATGATGTGGGGCTCGATTATCTGACTCTTTCACGAGGTTCGGCCACGCTCTCGGGTGGAGAAAGCCAGCGTATCCGGCTTGCGAGCCAGATCGGATCGGGGCTGACCGGGGTACTTTATGTGCTCGACGAACCCTCTATCGGATTGCATCAGCGAGACAATGAGCGACTGCTCGGGACGCTCGACCGGCTGAAGAAGCTCGGTAATACGGTTATTGTGGTCGAGCATGACGAGGATGCGATCCGGGCTGCCGACTGGCTGATCGATATGGGGCCGGGGGCGGGTGCGCTGGGTGGCACAGTCGTGGCCTGTGGTCGCCCGGAGGAAGTGGCGAAGAACGAGAACAGCATTACAGGAGATTACCTCTCTGGTCGGCGTGTGATCCCGGTGCCGGAAAAGCGTCGTGTCTGCGACGGGGACCGCATGCTGACCCTTGTGGGGGCGTCCGGCAATAATCTGCATGACGTGACAGCGCGTTTCCCGCTGGGTTGCTTTGTGGCCGTTACCGGGGTGTCGGGTGGTGGTAAATCGACTCTTGTGGTCGACACGCTTTACAAGGCGCTATCGCGTGAGCTGATGGGGGCCAACCAGTCGCCGTTGCCGTACAGGGCGCTTGAGGGGCTGGAGCATCTCGACAAGATTATCGACATCGATCAGTCCCCTATCGGACGGACGCCGCGCTCCAATCCGGCAACCTATACGGATCTGTTTACACCGATACGCGACTGGTTTGCCGAACTGCCGGAAGCCAAGGCGCGCGGGTACAAGCCAGGGCGCTTTTCGTTCAACGTCAAGGGTGGGCGTTGCGAGGCATGCCAGGGTGATGGTGTGCTCAAGATCGAGATGCATTTTCTGCCCGACGTGTTCGTGACCTGCGATACCTGCAAGGGGCAGCGCTATAATCGTGAGACGCTGGATGTGAAGTTCCGCGGCAAATCGATTGCCGATGTGCTGGCCATGACGGTGGATGAGGCTCTGCCCTTCTTCCATGCGGTGCCGCGTATTCGTGACAGGCTGGCGATCCTCCAGCAGGTGGGGCTTGGCTATGTCACGCTGGGCCAGCAGGCGACGACGCTCTCGGGTGGCGAGGCCCAGCGCGTCAAGCTGTCGAAGGAACTGGCGCGACGGGCGACGGGACGGACACTTTATATTCTGGATGAGCCCACGACAGGTTTGCACACCGAGGACGTGCGCAAATTGCTGGATGTGCTTCATGCGCTGGTGGATCAGGGAAATACCGTTCTCGTGATCGAACATAATCTGGACGTGATCAAAACAGCGGACTGGCTGATTGATATTGGCCCGGAAGGCGGTGATGGTGGCGGACGGATCGTTGCCGAGGGGCCACCGGAGGTCATTGCAGCGACCGAGGGGAGCCACACCGGGCGTTTCCTCGGGCCGCTCCTGCCGCCTCGTGCCGTCGAGGTGCAAGCACCCGTCAAGAAGAAGAAAGCCGCGCCAGCGGCTCGGAGAAAGGTGCGTGTGTCATGACCATTATAGTGCCCTTTTGCGGGCGGATAACGCCGCGTGAGAGGCAGGAGAGCCTTGAGTCGATCAATGCCTGCCTGAACAATATAAGGGTCATGCCGTTTGAGGACCTGACAGACGGAGAGCGACGTACGGCGCGTATGGCTGTGGTCGCCAACCCGGATCCGGCTGATCTGTCCGATTTGCCCATGCTTGAATGGGTGCAAAGTCTGTGGGCCGGGGTCGAGCGGCTGGTCGAGGAAATGCCGAACCCGGCAATACGCATTGTCAGGATGACTGATCCGCAGCTGGCGCTTACGATGTCAGAGGCGGTGCTGGCCTGGACGCTTTATCTGCATCGCGACATGCCGCTTTATCGCGAGCAGCAGACAAGGGCGCGCTGGTGCCAGCATCCGCTCGTTTTGCCGCAGGATCGCCCTGTCGGTATTCTGGGCATGGGGAATCTGGGGCGAGCGGCTGCGCAGAGATTGAAGGAAAACGGCTTTCCCGTGACGGGCTGGAGCCGCACGCCGTGGGCAACGGCGGATATTCCCATGACATCCGGCCCTTTGGGGCTCGAGGCTTTGTTGAGGCAAAGTGCCATTGTTGTGGTCCTTCTGCCCCTGACGCCGCAAACCCGTGGGCTGCTTGACGACTGGCGTTTCGGGCAGATGCGCGAGGGAGCATCGCTCATCAATTTTGCACGGGGGCCAATTATCGATCAGGCGGCGCTGGGCAGGGCGCTTGACCGTGGGCACCTGTCGCATGCTGTGCTTGATGTTTTCGAACGTGAGCCTCTGCCGAAGGACGACTGGTTGTGGAGTCATCCCAAGGTGACGGTACTGCCTCATATCTCTGCCCCGACCCAGACGGGAACGGCATCGCAGCTTGTGGCGCGTAACCTGCAGGCGTTTTACGATCAGGGTGTTATCCCTGCCTGTGTCCAGCGCGATATCGGGTACTGACAGGCGGGCCTGAACGTCAAAAAATCCTGTGGTGCCATCGCTGCTGGTGGGCTCGCTGGCCGATGTCGGGGGGGCTGAGGGTCATTTGATCCTTGTGGATCAGACGGGTGGCACTATCCGCGCATCTCCGGGACTTTCCCATCAGAGCAGCATGATGCGCGTCTTTCTGACCAGGACCGGATGGATATAGAGGCCAACTGAACAGCTTGACGAGACATGGGCCGCGGCTGGTCCGGTGGGTTTTGCGTCTGATTTTCTGGATTGTGCTGGTCGGGCAAGGTGTCAGGGTGAACTTGCTATTCCAGAAGAGGGGCCCCGGCGTTGTCGTGAGGCGGACAACGCCGAAGGTGATCGGGGGTTACTGGTCGTACATCGGGCGGAGGGTTTTGCCCGTTGCTGCAGCAGGTGCCTGAGGGGCGGCACTGCTGAGATTTTCGAACTGCTCGGGGTGCTGCGAGATATTGACGCCGCCAACGGGCTGCGGGTGGTGCAGATCGTCATATTGCAGCGGTGTGATGGAGAGCGTTTGATCCATCGTGGGCAGGAGCTTGACGTTCCAGCCGCCGCCAAGGGCGCGGACCAGACCGATATCGGCCTGGTAAAGACGCGTGGCTACCTCGATCTGATGGATGCGGGTTTCCAGCGTCTGGACCTGGGCGAAGATGGCTTCGAGATACGTGCCCACACCGCCCTGATAGAGCGTCATGGTCATGTTCTGGGTCGCCAGGGTCGCATCGACGGCTTTTTCGAGCGTACGATTTTCCTGATCGAGGCGACTGGTGCGTGACAGGCCGTCTTCCACTTCGCGGAAGGAATCCAGCACCTTGCTTCGGTAGTTATCGCGTGTCTCGCGATAGGCTGACCAGGCATGCTGGAGTTCGGCGCGTCTCATGCCGCCCTCAAAAATGGGAAGCTCGAACGAGGCGCCGTAGGACCAGAGCGAATTGGCCAGATTGGCGAGATCGAAGCCGTTCTGGGCGAAGCCGCCACCCGCCTGAAGCGAGATGTGCGGGTAGAACGCGGCACGGGCGATGCCGATCTCGCGATTGGCCTGAGCCATCTCGCGTTCGGCGCTCGCGATGTCCGGGCGGCGCTGAAGCAGCTCGGACGGGACGCCGGCGGGAAGGCTGGGTTGACGGAAGCCCATGACCTGCGTCGGTGCGATGTGAAACGACGAGGGTGAGGCATTGGTCAGGATGGCGATGGCGTGCTCGGTGACTTCACGGGCGGCCTGCACATCAAGCTCGGCGGCCTGTGTCGAGTAGAGCTGCGCCTGGGCACGGGCCACGTCGAGGCGTGGGGCAGCCTGGTTAAGCAGCTGGTTCTGCGTGATCTGCAGAGCCTTCTGATAATAGCCGATCGACTGGTTGTAGATGGCGATCTGCGCATCATAGCCGCGCAACTGCACGTAGTCGGAAGCAAGCTCAGCCTGAAGGCTCAGCCGTGACATGGCGAAGTCGGCGGCTTTTTCCTGTGCGTACTGCTTCTGGGCGCGCACATGGTTACGGATGGACGACCAGAAATCGGGCTCCCAGGAAGCCAGCCCGTGATACTCCTCATCCGTCTCGGTGATGTTGCCCTTGTAGCGGAACAGGCGGTCTTCGGACTGCTTGTTGTCAAAGGCACCGGCACCGAGTGCGAGATGGGGTAACAGCTCCGAACGGGCCTGCACCACGAGGGCGCGTGCCTGAATGAAGCGTTCGGCTGCGGCCTGCAGGTCGGCATTGGAGGTTGTGAGCGTCGCTTCCATCTGGTTGAGAAGCGGGTCGTTCAGCAATGTCCACCAATCTGTGGGCAGTGTGGCATCAGCCGGGGTGGCCGTGGCGAAGGGGCCCTGGCCGTGCCAGCTGGCTGGCACGACGAAGGTGGGCGGCTTGTAGGTTGGCGCGAGGTCACAGGCTGACAGACCGAAGGCTGTCAGAACCGTGCCGCAGGCCAGAGCCAGCTTCTTGATCTTGCTTGTGGTCATTCCGAGGCCCCGAATCCGGACTGGTTGTAGCCGCGCTGGGGTGTGGTGACGTTGACCTTGTCACCTTCCAGCAGGTCGGCTGGCGGGTTGGCGATAATGCGATCCTTGGGCGAGATGCCTGCCTGGATTTCGGTTGAGGTATCCGCCATGCGGCCTACGACGACGTTCTTGTAGTGGACCGTGTTGTCGTCATTCACGACGACGACCTGCATGCCTTTTTCCTCGAAGACGAGGGCGGAGGTCGGGACCTCGAACAGGTGGGCCGTTTCGTTGTGGGCCTTGAGCTCGACTGAGGCGAAGGTGCCGGGCCAGAGAACCTCACCGGGGTTTTCCATGGTGAATTCCGAGGTCACGGTGCGGGTGTTCGGGTCATAGCCGCGTGCTGTGGTGAGGAAGCTCGCGTGGAACTTCTTGTCCTTGAACTGGGGCACGCTGACATCGGCGGTGATGTCGGGCTGGAGGATATAGGAGAACACTTCCGGCACGGACACGAAGAGGCGCAGCTTGTGCACGTCGGCCACGGTAAACAGTTCGGACGCTGCACCCGTGCTGTTGAGATTGCCGCCACCATCATGGACGTAATCGCCCACATTGATGCTGCGCGACGTCACGATGCCATCGAAGGGGGCCACGATGGTCTTGAACTTCTCGAGGGCCGCGAAGTGATCGACGTTGCGCTGGGCGGCATCGACTTCGGCCTTGGCCGACTGCTCGTTCGCATTCGATACAGAGACCGACTGGCCTGAAACCGATTGCGACTTGCCCATCGCGCGCCAGCGTTCGGCTGTGACGGCGGCGAGGTGGTACTTGGCGAGTACCGCATTCAGGTCCGCCTGAGCCTGGGCGTACTGCGCATCCAGCGCGGGTGCGTTGATTTCGGCCAGTGCATCGCCGGCCTTCACATGGGCGCCGTAATCCTTGAACCACATCTTCACATAGCCCGAGACCTGCGGATAGATCGGCGCCTGATACCAGGCATCGATATTACCGGGGAGGGTGAGGGCTACCTTGTCAGGCGACTGGATGGGGTTCAGCACCGCGACATTCGGGATGGCGTTCTGTGCCGTTTCAGTGGCGAGGGCGTGATTGTGGTGGACGCGACCGACAACGAGGGCGCCGACCCAGAGCGCGAGGACGCATCCTCCCGCAACAGCGATGATCTTGGGGGAGGTGGCCATTAGACGGTTTCCTTCTGGCGGGCAGAGCGGTTGTGCAGGATCGCGTAGACGCAGGGCACGAAGAGCAGGGTGGAGATGGTAGCCACGATCAGGCCGCCGATAACGGCGCGACCGAGCGGCGCATTGGTGGAGTTCGATGTCGCCATCGGGATCATACCGACGATCATGGCGAGCGCGGTCATGAGAACCGGACGGATACGACCGTAACCGGCCTCGATGGCGGCGCGCAGTGCATCGCCATGAACCTCGAGGCACTCACGGGCAAAGGACACGACGAGGATCGAGTTGGCGGTGGCCGTACCCATGCACATGATGGCGCCGGTGAGGGCCGGAACCGACAGGCGGGTGCCGGTCAGGAACAGGGCCCAGGCAATACCACCCAATGCGCCGGGAAGAGCCGTGATGATGATGAACGGGTCCAGCCAGGACTGGAAGTTCACGACGATCAGCAGATAGATCAGCACGACGGAGACGCAGAGGCCGAAGACGAGCTGGACATAGGCACCATGCATGGTGGTGGCCTGACCGTGGACATCGACCGCTGTGGTGCGCGGCAGGTTGGGCGCATCCTTGGCGATGGTGTCGTTCACGGCGTCGAGCACATTGCCCAGATCGGTGCCCTCGACGTTCACGTAGATATCGATCTCGGACATCGAGTTGTAGTGCGAGACCTCGCCCGGCGTGCCGGTGGGTACGACATTGGCAATGGCGCCCAGAAGCTGCGTCTGGTCGTTGGGGTTGCCGTCACCCTTGTCGATGGGAACCGTGAGCAGGTCGTTCAGGTGAGTGAGCTGGTCCTGCGACGTGTAGACGTTGAGCGGGAAGGTCACGTTATCGACCGGATCGAGCCAGAACTGGGGATCGACCACGCCGGAACCCGCGAGGGTGAGCAGTTCGTTCGTGGCGAGATCGTTCTCGCTCAGACCGGTTGCCTGACTGAAGGTACGGTTGCCATTCACCATGAGGGTGGGGGTGGACATCGTCTGCTGGATCACGACATCGGCCGTGCCCGGGATCTGGCGGATCTTGCCGATCAGGTGCTTGGCGTAATTGTAGTTATCCGAGACGCTGGGGCCGGAGAGCTGAATGTCGATCGGTGCGGCCGAACCGAAATTCAGGATCTTGTCGGTCAGGTCGGCAGGCTGGAAGGTGAACACCGTGCCGGGGAAGCGTGCCGAGAGATCCTTGCGGAGCAGGGCGCGGTAATCCCACACGGGTGATTCCTCATCCTTGAGCGCAATGGTCAGATCGCAATCCTGCGTGCCGATGGTCGGCGTGGGGATAAAGGCCTGGTTGTGCGGACCTTCAGGCAGGCCGCAATTGGAGATGATGTTCTCCACCTTGCCCGGCAGGAGCTGGTTGATGCGGTTATCGACCAGGGCGGCAATGCGGCCTGCGACTTCGATACGGGTGCCGAGCGGGGCACGCATATGCATCTGCAGCGAGCCCGATTTGACCTCGGGGAAGAAGTCACGCCCCGCGACGCCATAGAGACCCAGCGAAGCAATGGAGATCAGCAGGAACACGCCGACAAACATGCCGCGACGGGCCACGCAGCGTGTCAGCAGCGTGTTGTAGCCTTCGCGGAAATTGTTGAAGCGGTGTTCGAAGCCACGCTGGAAGCGACCGAAGAAGCCCTTGGGCGCCGGGGCATGGTCGTCATGGCCGTGGGCATGGTGGACCTGACCGGCGAGGAGGAACTTCGCCATGGTGGGCACAAGGGTACGCGACAGGATGAAGGACGCGATCATGGCGAACATGATGGCGAGCGCCATGGGCATGAAGAGATAGCCCGCGACCCCGGACAGCTCGAAGAGCGGCAGCCACACGATACAGATGCAGGTGGTCGAAACGAAGGTGGGGATGACGATCTGGTTGGCCGCATCAATGATGGCGAGTTCGAGATCCTTGCCCATTTCGAGATGGGTATCGATGTTCTCGATCATCACCGTGGCGTCGTCGACGAGAATACCGACGGCGAGGGCAAGACCGCCAAGGGTCATGATGTTGATGGACTGACCCGCCCAGCCGAGCCCGATGATCGAGCAGAGAATTGCAAGCGGGATGGAGGTGGCGATGATGACGGTAGAACGCCACGAACCAAGGAACAGCAGCACCACGATGCCGGTCAGGATGGAGGCCGTGATCATTTCACGGACCACGTCCTTGATCTGCTCCTTCACCATGACCGAGGCATCGGCCAGGATGGAGACCTGAACGTCCGGGGGCAGGATGGCGCGCAGGCGTGGCAGAAGGGCCTTGGTGGCGGAGACCACGTCGAGCGTCGAGGCCGTACCACCCTTCTGGGTGATCATCTCGACCGCCTGACGGCCCTTGACGAGCACGAGGTTGGTCTGGGGATGGCCGCCGCGATACACATCGGCCACGTCACGGATATAGATGACAGCGTTGCCAACGCGCTTGACCGGGATGGCAGCGATGTCTTCCATCGATTCCGGCGCAGCGTTGGTCTGGACCATCCAGTCCGTGGCGTCGATCTTCTGGTCGCCTGCAGGGAGAACGATGTTCTGTGCGGTAAGCGCTGCCTGCACATCGGCAGCCGAGAGGTGATGGGCGCGAAGCTGCTCCTGGTTGAGAGACACCATCACGAAGCTGTCCATGCCACCATAAGGATGGGCGACGACGGCGCCGGGAACGGTGGCAAGGAGCGGACGAACACGGATGACGCCGAGTTTGAACAGATCGGAAGGTGTCTGTTTTTCGGAGGTGATCTGAAGCGCGATGACAGGAACCTGTGAGGGATCGAGCGCGACGATCATCGGGGCCGGCACCTTGGGCGGCAGGCCGAGGAGAATCGTTTGTGAAATGGCTGTCACTTCCGCTTCAGCCGTGCCGACAGGTGTGCCCGGCTGGAAGTAGATGTTGACGATCGAACGCCCGTAATAGGAGTTCGACTCCATATGCTCGATGTTCTGCACAGTCGTCGTGACTGCCAGCTCGAAATTATAGGTGATTCGCCCGGCGAATTCGTTCGGCAACAGACCGGGATAGGTCCAGATGACCGATACGACAGGCACCTTGATCTCGGGGAACACGTCGGTTGGCGTCTTGAAGATCGACATGATTCCAAACATCAGAATCAGGATCGAAAAGACGACAAAGGTCAGGGGCCGCCTTAAGGCAGTTACGACGATGGCGTTCATGAATTCATGCGCTCTCTTCTCGTACGAAGGGAAGATGCCTTACGGCAGTTTATGTTGTTTCATTAATCTGAATTAACATTAACAAAATGATAGCGTAGTGTCGACGCATGTCATTACTTATTCAGACCAGACATCTACGGATCGTATAGGCGCTGACATAAAATGTCGCATAAATGTTGTTTTAGAAAATTACTCCATTGCGCCGCTTGGTGAGTTTTGTGGCAAATCGCCACAACGATTTCTTGACATTATGGCTTAATGCCATTAATAACACGTTAATCGTCCAGAAGTCCCCGGACTTCAAGGCGCAGCTGGTCGGTTGGCACTGATCAAAACGCAACGGCGCGAGGTGCAAGGAATAGTATAGGACGGGGACCGTTCTTAATTTGTTCTTGCTGCGTCCCGCTTCAAGCGCTGAAGCTGCGTACGAAGAAGGCTGATTTTCTGGATGTGCAATAACAACAAGGACATCAAAAATGGTCCTCATCTTGTTTCCTGGGCGGCTCTTGCCTGTCGAAAGGCGTGTTTCTGTCCGTGTGAAACGCCTTGCCCTGCTGCTGGAGCACCAACTCTGGGTGCAGAGCCGCCAAGCGAAGAGCCATCTCCTCATCCGTGCGACCGTTCAGAACGCCTTTTAGGAGAAAATCGGTTGAAACCCGCAGGCGATTGGAAAGTGACATGATGAGGAACACGCTTGGAGCACGGTCGCCTTTCTCGATCTTGTTGAGCGTCGACGCGTCCACGCCCAGAAGGCGTGCGCACTCACTCTGATTGGGAAAGACGAGTTCTCTCGCCCAGGAGATTCGACGCCCGATGGCGCGTTGGACGATCGCGAGCGAGTCAGGGCGTTTGTGTTTGGCCATGAGGCATTCATAGCAATGGCTCATTGCCAAATCCAGAGGGTATTTGCGCGCCTGCCCATGTTTGGAATGATGGCATTTAGCCATATTTTTTAGGAAGAGGAAGGGGCATGACAGTCGTTCTGACAAAACCACGCAGAGCAGCGACAGGAGCCGAACTGGCGCGCATTCTCCAGGCCTTGGACCATGATGCGTCAGCCGGTCGGAAAGTGTCGTCGCCCAGACAGGGAGGGCTTGGCGCAAGGTATCGAATGATGCCGGGTGGCGCTGATGAGAAGCCCTCCCTCAGGCCACGATATAGTGCATTAACACTTGAGGATGGGCGTGACGATACAGGCGCCCTGCGCGCGGGCCATCAGGTGAGCTGGGGGGCTTTGTGGGGAGAGGACGAAGCGCCTGTCTATGATGAGGCGCGAGCAAATCCGGCGGTGAGTCAAAAAGCCTGAAGCGCAGTCCAGTCGTGGCGAACGGGCATTTTGATTATCGGTTGCGGGTATCGAAAGCATAGACATGAAAAACCAGTTGGAACAGGCGCACGACAAAAATGCGCCGACACCGGAGAGAATGCGCCGCCATCGTTTCCGGAAAGAGGGTGCGGCGTTACGTCTGTGGACGACGGTTGCACGGTTGCGCGATGCCGGGGACATAGGCGACGATGAGGTCGCGGCCGCACAGCGCTGGCGCGCCGAATTTGATTATGCCGAACGCGGCGTTGTGGAGACCTCCTTATCCGACTATCCGGGCGAGAAGGGTGATATCCACACCTGGATGCTTGGGCGCGGCAAATGCGCTGCGCGATTGCGGCGGATGCGTGAACTGATGGGGGATGGGCTCCATAGTCGGATCGAGATGCTTCTCGTCAGAGAAATGCGCTTTTCCGAAATGGCGCACCTGATATTTCCTGATGACAATCGTGCTCAGGCTAGAACCAAGACCGCCGCGCAATGTGCCCTCGCATTGGAATGGTTATCTGAATACTACAAAAATAAAAACTTGCAAAAATGAGTATATAGTTCTATAAATATTACATCATGAAATAAATTAATGAAAACCAACGCCGATATCAATGTCGGGGATGTGGTGGTTTGCAGGAATAATTTTTTTATCGTTGTGTATGGAAGGCAAGAGGACGCTGTTCTCTGTCCTCTGGTTGTCGCCTCCGACCTGTCTCATCGGGCTGATTTGCCGCTGAATCTGGGCGATATTGCAGATGCAAATCTGCCGGTCGCGAATATGCGCGTTCGTGCAGTGCCGTGTCTACGCAGGTATTTATCCCTTGCGAGGATTGGATGCACCCGCCCCTCGTGTCTGGCTCGTATCAGGGAGCGCCTCAGGACAGAAATGGCACAATCTGATCGAACCAGTGCATGGCCCAGAGGGCTGTGGCACTCGAGGCGCTTACCAAGCAATGCACTAAAGACGTGAGTTTTAGACTGGCATTGCGATGAAATGACGTCTTCTGCATTGCCCTGTTCATACTTGGTTCGCAACGAAAGCCTGAATAACACATACCGATATCTGCAACTGCAATATCTCCTGAATTCTTGCAACGGAGCTGAAATGGACATTAGACGCGCCGTTCGGGGACGGCCCAAAGGCAATGTCCTGCAGAGCGTCTTTCTCGATCACCTCAGGAAGAGCGCAAACGTTTCGGATGCGGCACGGGCCGCGGGAATTGATCGCAAGACGGCCTATAACTGGCGCCATAGCGATGAACTGTTTTGTGAGAAATGGAAGCAGGCGCTGGAGGAGGCGACAGACCTTCTGGAGGCCGAGGCCAGGCGAAGAGCCATCCATGGTTACGAAGAACCGGTGCTTTATGGGGGGCGGCTTGTTTGTGATGCCGAGGGCAATCCGGTAACGCGGACACGCTACAGCGACGGGTTGTTGCGTATGCTGCTGCGGGCGCATCGCCCGTCGAGCTTCAGGGATGCGCCGACAAAAGGCGATGGACCCGAACCGGAGCTGACCCTGGGCGAGGGTGATGACACGCTCTGAGCCGCGTTTTGCGCTGACACCTGTTCAGGAAGAGGCCAATCGCCTGCTCGGAGGGAGGGCCCGCCACATTTTTCTTCGCGGAGGATCGCGCTCGGGCAAGACATTTGTACTGATCCGGGCGCTCGTTGTCAGGGCTTTGCGGGAGCCACACTCACGGCACGGCGTCTTCAGACATCGTCAGAATGCGCTACGGGCCAGCATCATCCAGGATACGTTTCCCAAGGTTATGCAATGCTGCTTTCCAAAGCGTCGATACAAATGGGACGGGCAGAGCAACAGGATCCTGTTTCCCAATGGGTCGTCTATCCTCTTTGGGGGGCTGGATGACTCGGCACGGACAGAGAAAATTCTCGGGCTGGAATTTGCGACGATCTATCTGAATGAAGCCAGTCAGATAAGCTATGGCGCTAGGAACATGTTGCTGACGCGTCTCGCACAGCGTTGTGGATTGACGCCGCGGGAATATATCGACGCCAATCCGCCCGCGACCGATCACTGGTTATACGCCGTTTTCGAAAGTGGCATCGAGCCACGGTCGGGGATGCGTCATGCGGACCCCTCGCTTTATGCCTCGATGGTCATGAACCCTGAGCAGAACCGGGCCAATCTCAGCGAGGCCTATCTGGGCCAGCTGGATGCACTGCCCGAACGCGATCGGAGGCGTTTTCTGCTGGGGGAGTATCAGACCGTTATCGAGGGTGCGCTTTGGCGGGTCGATATGTTTCAGCGCGCTGAACCGGTTTCTGATCAGCATCGCGACGCCCTGCTTGGGCAGATGAAGCGTGTCGTCGTGGCGATTGATCCCTCAGGGGCCTCCGGGCCCTCGGATCTGGGTGCGGACGAAATCGGTATTGTTGTGGCCGCCATCGACCACAATGGGATCGGGCATGTGCTGGAGGACTGCTCCACACGTGACACGCCCATGGGGTGGGCACGTCGGGCCATACAGGCGGCAGCGCTCTGGCAGGCAGACAGGATTGTGGCGGAACGCAATTTTGGTGGGGCTCTGGTGGAGGCGACGCTCCGAAGCGTCGATCCCAGGGCTGCGCTCAGAATGGTGACGGCATCGCGTGGCAAGGCTGCGCGCGCCGAGCCCGTTGCGGCGCTCTATGAGCAGGGACGTGTGATCCATCATGGGCGCTTTTCGTCCCTTGAATCGCAGCTTTGTCTTTTCTCGAACCGAGGTTTTGGCGGGGCAGCCTCGCCCGATCGCGCGGATGCGCTGATCTGGGCGCTGAGCGATCTGATGATCGAGCCTCAGGCAGCGCCGGGCCGTTGGCAGGACCGGGGGTGGTTCAGTCTTTCACGATAAGGGAGGTTACATGGATTGGGTGGCGCTTCAGGGACGATATGCCTCTCCTCCTGGTTTTTCTCCAAGGACGCTGCGGCTTTTGGCCCTGCAAAGGGTTCTGGATGGAACGCAGTATGATGTTCTGCCCTATCCTTTTGCGACGGAGCGTAATGCGGCGGGAGAATATATCCCCCTATCCCAGCGGAGACCCTCTGTACGGACCAATCTGTGCAGGACTGTTGTCGATGAAGCGGTCTCGCTTTTATTTGGCCATACGCATTGGCCGCTTGCTGTCTCCAGCGAAAAGGCGACGGCGGATGCTCTGAACCGTTTTGCCTGTGAGGCTGGTCTGGCGTCACTCATGACGCAGGCGGCGATACGTGGCTCGGTTGGGTCAGTAGCGCTCTGGATCGAGCTTGTTGGCTCCAGACCGATGCCTCGTGTGCTTGAAACAGCTTATTTAACGCCTGAATGGGATCGTGTGGGTGCCTTGCTGCGTGTGACCGAACGCTATGTCGTGACCGGGCAGGCGTTGCAGCAAAGTGGTTATGCTATCGCGCCTGAGCGTGCGGCCATGCGCTTCTGGTGGCACCGATGCTGGGATCGCGATTGTGTGCGGGTTTTTGTGCCCCATCCCGTCGATCAGGAGGGGGATGCGCCACTTGATGCAGAGCGGTCGCATCATCACGGTTTTGGCGTGGTGCCGATTATATGGATCAGGAATTTCGGCGGGGCTGGTGGCGAGGCTGAGGGGGAATGTAGCTTCGAGAAAGCGATCGATACGGTCATTGAAGCCGATTATCTGCTTTCACAAGCCGGGCGGGGGCTGAAATACGGCTCCGATCCGACGCTCGTGCTCAAGACGCCGGACATTCCCGAAGGCATGGCACGACAGGGAGGGGCGGCCTCCGCCCTGACCCTGCCGCCTGAAGGCGATGCCAAGCTGCTGGAAATCAATGGCGCTGCTGCCGGTGCGGTTCTGGCGCATTACCGTGAATTGCGTCAGCTGGTGCTGGAGCAGTTGCACGGTAACCGTATGCACGGCGATCGTCTGGGTGCGCCACAATCCGGCCGCGCCATGGAACTGATGTGTCAGCCCCTTATCTGGATGGCTGATCGTTTGCGTGGCGCTTATGGCGAGGGTGGTGTGCTGCCACTGTATCGCCTGCTCTGTCATCTCTCGTCGGTCATGCCCGAAGGGATACAGATCGGGACGAGAACCTATCGAAATCTCGATGCGGGGGGACTCTCCCTGCATTGGCCAGCCTGGTTCACTGCTGATGAATCGGAATTGCTGCCGCTCGCGCAGGGGCTTTGTGCGGCGCAGTCGGGTGGATTGCTGAGCCGTGAAACAGCGGCCCGGCTGTATGCCAGTGCAGCCGGCATTGCTGACCCGGCTGCCGAGTGGACGGAAATCAGGGCTGCAGAGGCGGCCCGAACAAACCCTGTAGGGGGAAATGGACATGGTGGATGATGTCGATGCGCTTCGCCTCTCTCTTGCTGAACTTGCTGCTGAACGGGATTCCCTTGTTCAGACGCATCAGGAGGAACTGGCCAGAGTAAAGGCAGCCGCACGCGATACTGTGCTTGCAGGGGCGCTGCGCGCTGAAGCTGCGCGGCTTGGGGCCTATGACCCTGATCTGGTTGCAGCACATGTCGATCGCGCTGCCATAACCTGGTCTGAAGAGAATGTGCCGCAGGGCGTGGAGAAGGCGTTGCGTGATGCGCGTGAGGCGCGACGCTTTCTTTTTCGGGAAACGGGACAGCGTTTGTCGGGCGAGGCGCAGGAAAGTGCCGGGATCGTACCAAAGCCGGCACCAGCCCAGGGACAGGATGCGCGCCAATTGCCCGCGCACGATTATGCCCTGCGCAAGCGGCAGTTTCTGGCTGGAATTATCTGAAATACGGGTCTGGGGTGAGTAGAGATGGGTATCGAGAATTTTCCCGAGCAGCTTCGCGCTGCCATTCAGCAGGGTTTTCTGGCACGTGAGTTCGAGACGGGGCTTCATTCCCGTCCTGGATTTCGGGCGATTGCGGATCGTGAGGTTTTTCCCAATGCAATTGGTGAGACGCTGACGAAAACACGCAAGAGCCTCAAATCACCTGTAACGACGCCGCTCCTGCCTTCGGGCAATACGAATTTCGACAACGGGCTCTCACCAAGTGGCTGGTCGGTCGAACAATACACTCTCAGTATCAATCAGTATGGCGATACGATTGATCTGAACATGGTCACGACTGGTGTTGGCATTGCCTCACAGTTTCTGGCCAATGCACAGACAAATGGCATGCAGGCCATGCAGTCGCTGGACCGCCTGGCACGCAATGCACTGTTTGGCGGCGTTTCTGGCGGTGTCGGTGGTTATCTGGGCGGTAATACGCGTGTGACGACAACGGCGACAGCGAAAACCACGACGGTTTCGGTCGATGATATTCGCGGCTTCCAGTTTGTCATCGTGTCCGGTCTTGTGCGGCCTGTCGGAGCAAGTGCAGGCATGACGGTGACCATTGGCAGCGGGGTCTACACGGTCAACGGTGCCGTTCCGGACGCTGTGAATGTCTCGACGGCGCCTGGTGGTATCTCCGGGCAGTTACAGCTTGCTGCATCGGCAACTGTTGCGGATGCCACGGCGGGTATGGCGGTTGTCGCATCGACTGCCCCGCTGGTTCTGCGGCCCAACGGCAAGGCGACAACAGCAGATCTCAAAAGGGCCGATGGCGATACGCTCGGGATCCAGAACGTGCTGGCTGGTGTCGCTTCGTTGCGACGCAATAACGTGCCCATGATCGATGGTGCGTATAATTGTTATCTTGATGATCTGCAGTTGCTCTCGCTCTTCAGGGATGCCGATTTCAAGTATCTCTATCGCGGCGCTTACGGGTCGGAGGAGTACCGGTCCGGGCAGGTAATTGAACTGCTGGGTGTGCGTTTTGTGCCGACGACCGAAGCGCCGCAGCAGGCCTCACTGGGTGGTGGGCCGATTCATCGTGCGCTGCTTCTGGGGCAGGGGGCTCTGGTAGAGGGGGACTGCGCCTGTGTGGGGCATTCAGATATCCCCGATGCCGAGCGGGCGCTTGTCGACATTGTGGACGGCGTGGCGATGGTCACCCGTGAGCCGCTGGATCGTCTGAAACAGATTATCGCGCAGTCATGGTACTGGATTGGTGGTTTTGCCCTGCCGACGGATGTGACGGCCGACGCATCCATCATCCCGACAGCGACCAATGCCTATCTCAAGCGTGGTGTGGTGATCGAGAGCCTCGGCACAGACGCTCTTTGATGAACCGGGAGGTCTTGCCATGTCGATCGGTCAGCCTCCGGCCGGACTTTCAGACGGGAGCGGTGTGATGGAGGATGATATGTCGTGTGGCGGCGTAACGCCATCCGGTGACCAACTCACCGATGAAGAAAAAACCGAAATCCGCCGCTTCTGCGGGTATGCAGCCCTTGGTGATGTCGGGTCGGGAGAGAGTTCCTGGCGGTTTTTTCAAAGCGCAGGAACGCTGGAATTCCGACTGAACACGCTTGCGCCACCCGAGCGCCGGCGCATGCGCTATTTTCTGGCGACACTGTTGCAAATGGAACGGGCGATTTCTCGTGCCTCCGACACACTGGATACGCAGGTGGCCTCGGTATGGACGCGTAATACGCGTGAATTATCCGAGCGCGTCAGATTGCTTGATTGGTGGCGGCGCAGGGTGTGCGGCTTTCTGGGTGTGGCACCGGGCCCCGACATGCAGGACCATGCTCTGATCTCCCTGTGACAGCGCGCGTCACCGCAGCAGAACACCTCAGAGAATTCGGGAGATGAACCATGCAAATGCTTCAGGAGCGTGTGTCGTCCGGGTTTGCGCAGGTTGCACGCCGCATCGGGCGCATGGGACGCCAATATCGGGTTACTGACCCGCTTACGCCGTTGGGTCATGCGGTAGGAGCCCCTTATCTGTGCCTTGATGTCGATGCGGGATTTCGTATGCGCAAGCCAAAGGGATGGGGTCAGGTCATGACTCTCGGGCTGAGCGATGCGCGGGATCTGGCTATCGGTGATTATATCGCGCTGGACGAGCGGTTTTATTTCGTTGCTGAATTGGAACCATGCAGGCCAGCACTCTTTGTCGCGTGCAATCGCGAGATATCGGTCATGGGGATGCGTGGAGCGGAGAGGCTGCTGGCCGATCGTTGCCCGGCCAGTCTGTGGATGACTGGTAAGGGCGAGGATCGGCATAGCGGTATGCCGGGTGCCATGCGGTCAGGAAGCTATATGCTGCATTTGCCGGTCATGCCGGGTTTCTGTCTGAAGCCCTATATGCAGGTCATGGACGAGAAGGGCGCGCGTTATCTGGTCGACACCGTCGAACTGTCGCAGAACGGAACCCGCGCGCTCTTATCCATGCAGCAGGTCTGATCATGGCAGGTGCTTTGCTTGTCGCGCGTGGGCTTGCGCTATGCTGTGCCGCGCGTTTCGCGCTTGTGGCAGAGCCTTCGACCGGCCTGACTCAGGGACGGGTGATATTCCGGGCCGGGGCTTTGATGCCCTCGGATCTGTTTGCTTCACCTTCGCTCAGGGAGGCGGTCAGCTACGTTACAGTGACTCTAGTTTCGGGGCGCTATGAACGCTTGCCTGTCCCTTTGGGTAATGTCTGGGCTGAAAGTTTCTATCTACCGCCTGATGTGATCCTGAACGTGCAGGGTCGTGTCGCGACGATTGCACGTATCGCCGGCCGCACCGCGCCGGGGGTAGTATCGCTGCGATGGTCCAGGGATGACGGCTCGGATATTTCTGCCCGATATGTCGCTCAGGATCGGGATTCGGCGCAGGATATCGTGCAGGCGCTCGCCGCAGAAATGACTGGATGTGACGTCGAGGCAGGCACATTGCGTGTCTCTTCGGGGGCTCTTGAAGGCGCGGTGAGCGGGTATGCCCGTTCCACGCGTTTGACGCGGCGGCAGAGCCAGCTTTTCCGGGTGTCGATCTGGACGGATAGCGAGTGCACATGTGAGGCACTGGGCAGGCTTCTTACAGAACGACTCCTGCCTGATGACTGGTTGGCTTTGCCTGACGGGACGACTGCCCAGCTCGTTTTCGAGGGTGAAGAAGACCGGGATGCGATGCAGACCCAGAACCTGTTCCGTCGGGATGTGCTGCTGAGAGCGATCTGGGATGATCATGCTTCTGTCTGGTCACCCCGAATGCTCGCGGGCGGGGGATGGATGCAGGCAGGGGGGACGCAATTCCCCTTCGATGTGCCGCCCGATCTTTCGCGCGGTGAAACGCCTGTGGGCAGCCTGGATGCGCTGGCAGCTTTGGAAGACATGCCGATTGCCTATCGCGGCTGGCGGTTGAGGCCGGATGGGACAGTGATCGAGACGTCGTCTTTTGATGGATGTGGCTGACCCGAGGATTATTTTTCCCGGACTTTCGGCTTTGCAGTGTCTGCCTTGCGGCCAGGACTGCGTCGGATTGTTCGCCTACCGCAAGACGGTTTTCGAAAAAAACAGGAAGGAATGTTCATGCCACAACTCATACAGAGTGGCACGCTGAATACGGCTGCGCTCTCTGTGCCTGATCTCTATATCCAGATCGCGCAGCCCGAGACGCTTGTTATCTCGGGGGTTTCATCCGGGTTGCTTGGCCTTGTGGGGAGCGCGTCATGGGGGCCGAAGGACGTACCGACGATTGTCGGGAGTGTTGCGCAATGTCGTGAGATCTTCGCCGGTAAACGGGGTTGGGCGTCCAACCTGAATGTGGCGGTAGATATTGCCGTGCATCAGGGTGCGAACCAGTTTTGCCTGGTGCGTGTAACTGATGGAACAGACACGCCGGCGCGCGGCACCCTTGGTAATGCCCGTATCACGGCGTGTTATACAGGATCGGCTGGCAATGGGATTTCAGTTGCCCTGACAAAGCAGAGCTATCGTGACGGGATGTTTGTCCTGACGGTTGCTCATGAGGAACTGGGGGTTTCATCCTATACAGGCGGGGACTGGACTGCGTTGCAGGCGGCGCTTGCTGCCGATACCCGTGCGCTCGTACAGATCGACTTGTCGGCCGAGACGGCGATTGGCGATCCGGGCGTTGTGCAGCTTGGTGGTGGCGGTGACGGTGCGGAGCCGGGTCCGGGACGTTTTGTTGGCGCGTCGGATACCCGAACCGGGCTTTATGCCTTGACCAGTCAGGGGTGTTCGGTTGTCACCTGTGCGGGTGTCGGGGACACCACGATCATGGTGCCGATGTTGGGCTTTGGCCAGGATCAAGGGCTTTACGCTGTTGTATCGGGCCCGAAAAGCGAGACGTTGGCGCAGGCCGTCCAGACGAGAATGGCACTGGGGCTATCGTCTCACGCACTGAAATACATGCATGGCGACTGGCTCTGGTGGAATGACGACACGCTTGGGTTGCAGCTTGTCAGCCCTGCGCTTTTTGCAGCGGCAAAGCTGGCTGCGCTCTCGCCGGAACAGTCGGGACTGAACAAGCCCCTGACAGGGATTGTGGGAAGCCAGAAAAACGGTCTTGAGGCGACACGCTTTGGTTATACGCTGGCCGAGCTTGGGCTGCTGATCGAGAACGGCATTGACGTCATCTGCAACCCGTCACCGGGTGGGCAATACTGGTCGATACGGGCAGGCCATAACACTTCGCAGAATGTGGCGATCCAGAGCGATGCCTATACCCGCCTGACAAACTACCTGGCGCGCGCGCTTCAGGGGACGATGGGGCAGTATGTTGGCAGTGTGATCAACGATACACTGTTTGGTAATATCCGTGCCTCGCTTCTTGGCTTTCTCTCGGGCTTACTGTCGCAGAACATCCTCGGTGTCACAGGGGGCAGATTGCCTTATGCGGTGATCTGCGATGCGACGAATAATCTCACTGAGCGCATTGCGACGGGATATGTGCAGGCTGATGTGCAGGTGCAGTACCAGGGCATCAATGAGAAATTCATCATCAACCTGCAGGGAGGCGCTTCGGTGAGCGTCAGCACTGCCAGCGGGAGTGTGTGATTGATGGCGAACCCCTACAGTATCGGGCGGGATTGCAGGATCACGCTGCTTTGGAACGGGTCACGCATTGATTTGCGTGATGTGACCGGGTTCCAGTCAGAGCAACATACGATCATTCAGCGGGCCACGCCGCTGAATGGACTGCCTGTTGAATTCAATACGCCCAGCGGCTGGCGCGGGATTTTCACGATTGCCAGGGCCAATGCCAATCTCGACAGTCTGGTGGCAGCGATCGAGGCCGCTTTCTGGAATGCTGGCAGTATCGGGAGCGGAACGCTTTACCAGTATATCCGTGAGCCGGACGGCACGACCAGCACCTGGGAATATAGCGGTGTATCGCTGTCCTTGAAGACGGATCGCTGGCAGGCGGAGGGAATGATTCATCAGCATGTGCAATTCTATGCCTCGCTGAGGAGCAAGATATCTTGAGTATGTTGCCTGAGACACTGGAATTCGGTTCGGGGCGCAAGCTCAGCCTTTGCGAACTCGATCCGGGCGACATGCTCGATCTGATCGAGGCGGCGGGGAGCGCTGTGTCCGGACCTTCGGCATCACCCTGGCTGGCCTATGCACAGATGATCTGTTCGGTTCGCGCCGTTGATGGTGTGCCGGTGCAGATGCCCCAGACCAAGGACGAGATCAAGGATCTGGCGCGCAGGATTGGCAATGATGAGCTTGCAGCATTGCAATCTGTCTATGACGGGGCGGTGCAAGAAAATGACGTCGTTATGGCGCCAGCAAAAAACTGACGCGGCACCCTGTTTTTCGTGAGACGCTTTATCTCGTGAAAAACGGGGTGCCGTGGTCGGTCGTCATGGGGTGGACACGGGCCAGACGTGTGGCCGCCTGCATTGTCATGGCAGAAATGGACGGATTCCAGTTTGACTGGGAGGCGTGCTGTTACCGGCAAGACCAAGCCTGATCACGCTGAGGGAAAATCATGCAGTTTCTTATGCCTGGATTCAGGGGCAAGGTCGGGGATGTATGGCTCTCGGTGCTGCGACGTTCGGGGGGAAGCCACTCGTTTGTGCCGCTGCGGCGCAGGGCCCTCTCGGCCCGGTCGAGCCAGTTACGCGATAGCCCCGCTCCGGCTTTTTTTCCTGCGGGAACAGTGTCGCGTTCTGTGCTGTCCTTATCCACCAGAGCGAGAAACACGGGGGTATCGCAGGCATCGGATGCGCGGAGATCGCGAGGGCTGAAAGTTTCCGACATTGCAGGGGCTCATCTGTTGCGCCCTCTCAAACTCCCTATTGGTCGCCCGGTCATGTCTGGGTCTGGAAGGGGTGTTGTTCTCTCATCTGTTATGCCGGTTCGTTCGGATATTCCGTCCTTCCGGTATTCAGATGCGGCAACGTGGCCTGTCGTGCTTTCTGCTCCTAAGGTGCAAAGCCGATCTGGCTTGATATCGTATGGGCATTTGCAGGGTATGGGTGCGCGGGAAACGCCGTCTGTGTCCACCGACAGGGGCGGTTTGACAGGTCATGCCGGGGTAGGCCTGCGAGTACATGCCAGGCGACTTGTCGGCGTTATGCCTCTACTTCCGGCATCAGGGACCGGGCCGAAAGGCCCGAGCTTTGATGCTGTGGCGCGGCAAATGCCTCACCTTGCCATTCGCTTGCCTGCAGGGCCGCGGAAGCGCGGCATTTCCGCAAGGCGACTACCGGTTTCTCGAGACAGGGGCCTAGCAGTTTTGCCACCTTTTTCCTTGCCGGGTGAGAAGGGGAGTTCTGTTGGCAACGGGGCTGGACGAACCGGAAATTTGCACCATGAGGAGGGGTGGGCCGCTGCCGAGCGATCGTCTCAGAATGATGGGCAATATCTGCCGATACTAAGCAGTATGTCCCGCACGCTATCCATGCGGAGTTACGGCGCAATGATTGATGAGATCGCCACGCCTCAATATCCGAATATGAGCATCGGGCTGATGTAGGAGGGTTACGCATGGGTGTGTCGCTACTCGAGATAGAAAATGCCCTTGGGGCGATAGGCCTGATCGACAGGTCAGCGCCGGTCGTGCTGGGTGATCTGATCCTCAGTGGGGCGGAAGTCCCGGACGAGCTTGTGATGGGTGGCCGGCAATTGCTGGTGATCCATCGGCTTCTCGGTGGCGGCCGTGTTATCGATGCTGTCGGGAATGATCCCGCGCGACTGGTTCTGACCGGTCGCTTTGTCGGTCCCCTGGCGACGCTTCGGGCGAGACGGGTCGAGGCCATGCGTGAGGCTTCGCGAGCGCTTTCCTTCTCGGTTGCGGATTTGTCAGCCAAGGTCTGGATTGCCGAATTTACCTGGTCGTATCAGGCGCGGGGCACGATTTGTCCTTACAGGCTCGTGTTGGAGCGCGAGGCTTTGCCGCCCGCCATTTCCCTGAGCATTGGCGAAATGGCGGGGGCTGATCTGGGTAGTGGTTTGAGCACGATAGCGGGCCTGCTGGGCGAGATGTCGGAGGCAGGATGGGTTGGTACGACCATGCTGACCTCGCTCGCGGGTCAAATTATGCCGGTTGCGCAGGTTCTGGGCGCAGGTGGTGGGGTAGCGCGTGCGCAGGCTGCTCTGGGTAAGGCAAGCGCGCTCTGGCAGACGGCCATGTCTGTATCGCGGGTTCCAATAGCGGCAGTTTCGGTGACGGCGCCTCTTTCCGTTGCCGCTCGTGAACTGGGACAAGTAACGCAGGACGCTGGAGCGGCGATGGAAGCTGGCGCGGTGAATAGCGCAGGCGCTCTGTCTCTGCTTTCACAAAATGCCGGGGCCTCTGTTCTGGGCGTCGAGGCCGGTAGTTACGCGAACCGGGCACTGCGCACTCTGGCCGGTTGAAATCATGGCGTTGGGTATCGACCCGTCATGAATATGAATCGGGAGAATTGCGATGAAGATACAGGTCACGTGCGACGATGTGTCTCTTTTCCATCTGGCGGTCCGTTATTTTGGTGATGCCTTGCAATGGTGGCGGATTGCCGCGTGCAACGGGATGAGCGACCCGGATCTGTCCGGCTTTGAGGTGCCGGTGCAGATCCTGCTGCCGGATGAGGCGTCAGTCGGACAGACGGGAGGGTTGCCAGAGGTATGACGGGCAGGATCCGAAGCTGGCAGGTTCGACTTCTTCTCGATGGAACGAGCCCAGAGGGCGTGCATGTTTGCGGTTTCCGACTGCAATGCACGCGATATGAAAGGTGCGACACGGCGCACATCGTTATCGCCGCACAGGATGGATCTGCCCTCTTTTCCCGCCTCACCGGGCGAAGCGGTTTTGACAGGCCGGATATCGAGTTGCAGGTGATTGATCGCCTTGCGGGCGAGGCTGGATGGCGTAGCGTGTTTCACGGGGCACTGGACGCCATAACGCGAGAGAATGATCCGGTATCGTTTCGTCTGGAGTGTCGGGACTATCTCTGTTTTTTGCTGGACACGCGTCTCACACGCTCATGGAGTAATCAGACAGCTATCGAGATTGTGCAGCAGGCTGCACAGGCTGCTGGGCTGGAGTTTCAAAGCGACCTGAACGGGAACGATATCGCTGGTGATTATTATTGCGGGCAGTTCTGGCAACTGGAGCACAGACGTTTGTCGGCCAGTGCGCAGCATCGCTATCAGACGGCTTTCGATCTGGCTTTTTCGTTAGCGCGTGATCACGGCTATGAATGTCAGGCCCGTGGACGAGCAATTATCATCAACCGTCCACCAGATGCCGATAGTGGTCAGATTTTTGAACCGGACGGCATGACGATGCAGCATTTTCGTTATGATTTCGGTCTGAGTGGGGCGGTATCGGTCGGTGTGCGCTCATGGGATTCTCGCCAGCGGGCGAGAAGCGAAATCTTCTATGATGGGCAGGAATTTTCCACAGAGCCACCTGCATCGGGTGCTGCGCTTTATACGTTTCGGGGGCCTGGTCTGCGCATGGACGATATCAGGCGATTGGCACAGGGGAAGCATCGTCGGATCGTCTCTCATGCGTGTGAGGCCAGGCTCTCATTGCCAGCCATTGCGGGGCTTGAGCCGCGCCATTTTATGAAGCTGGGAGGAGAGATGATAGATCGACCAAGGACACTGGCGGTGGATGCGGTCGATCATTTTTTCGATCTCTCCCAGGGATATCGGCAGGAAGTCACGCTTCGGGACCGTATTTTCTGAAGGGGGTATGATGGATAATCCGGTATGGGCAGCAGCTCACCAGATGCGTGTAACCCATGCGGTGCATGGGATCGTTTGCGCGGTAGACCCCTCCAGTCATGCGGTGAAGGTGCGTCTGCAGCCTGATGATACTGAAACAGGCTGGCTACCCGATGCGGCGCTGACGCAGGTTGGAGACCTGCGTTTGTCCTGCCCCTGCGCAATCGGCACTCATGTTCTGCTGATGCCGATTGAGGGGGATGGCGAAAACTTCGTCATCACATCGGTCCTCTTCGACGTGGTGGCTGGTCCCGCGATTTCACCCCAGACGGGCAAGGTGGCGCAGCCCGGGGAATTGCTTGTGCGTACAGGGTGCGGTGCCCCTTCTGAACAGGGGCAGGGCCAGTCCGGGGAAGGGGGGTGGTTTCATATCCAGCGCGAGGGTGTCTCATTCGGGGCAGGGAACTTGCGCTGTGTCGTCGGGCAATCATCCATCGTGTTGCGTGCCGGGACGGTGCAGATGAGTCTGGGAGAAGGTGGACTGGAGATATCCGGTGCGGGTGTACGGGTTTCGGGGGGTAATCTTTCTGTTTCGGGCGGTGATGTGCGCACAGATCTGCATAGTCTCGACGCTCATGTGCACCCCTATGCCAACGGGGTGACGGGAAAGCCTGTCGGATGAGTGATTTTTATCACGTGTTTGGCGAGGATCTGTTTTGTGATCCTGCTGGCAGCCTGCGCGAGGCGTCGGGAGATCTGCTGACACGACAATCCATCTTGCGCCGATTGTGTACGAACCCCGGCGCCTATCTCTGGCATGTCGATTATGGGGCTGGCCTGCCTGCCCGTATCGGTATGCCTATCGCCGAGGTCGAAACCCGGGGGCTGATTACAAGCCAGCTCGGCCTTGAAGCCGGTGTCGATCAGACCCAGCCCGTGACAGTCGAACTACAGGCCAAGGCGCCGGGTACTTATCTATGCACGATCACCTATAGCGGGCTCGATGGATCAGACCGGAAGACATTCACATTCAATCAGGATGGCACGATCTGAGCCCAGCTCGGCTCGCGCCGGCATGGAATCAGGAAGCTCATGGCGTTTTCTCTGCGTTCTTTCTCATCCCTTGTTCAGACGGCGGTTGTTACGGCGCAAGCGAGCTGCGCAGGAAAACTGACACTCGATATAGGAACGCCAGGGCGTGCGCTTGTCGAGAGCGTTTCGGGACTTGGGCTTTGGCTGCAATACATGCTGATGCAGGTGCTGTGTCGGACACGGCTTGCGACATCGAGTGGCGCTGACTGCGACAGCTTCGTCGGGGATTTTGGCATGACACGACTGCCCGGCGTGAAGGCGCTGGGGTCCGTCACCATGACCTGTTTTTCCTTTCAGGATATCTCGGCTGTGGTGCGGCCAGGCGTCACGGTAAGGACAGCGGCGGCTATGACGTTTCAGGTTATCGCCGATACGACTCACGAACGTTGGTCGAGTGCGACGCAGGGGTATGTCCGCCCGACTGGCGTAGCCTCGCTTACCTTGCCCGTCGAGGCCCTTCTGGAGGGCGTTCAGGGTAACGTTGCTACAGGTGCCATATCGCTTATGGGCACGTCGGTTGCCGGAATTGATATCGTCACCAATGAAGCCGCTTTTGCCAATGGGGCAGATCAGGAGAGCGACGCCCAGCTTCGGCAGCGTTTCCCGCTCTGGCTTGCCGCCAAGGCAAGCGCCTCACGGGCCGCAGTGGAAAGCGCCATCGCTGAAACCCAGAATAATCTGGACTATGCAATTTTTGATTGCGCGGCGCCGGATGGAACGACGCGTCAGGGATATTTCACGGTTGTTGTCGACGATGGCAGTGATGCAGTGCCTGACCAGGTGCTGCGTCGTGTGTATGCTCAGGTTGATGCCTGCAAGGCCCTTGGTGTTGGCTTTGCCGTCCAGCGACCCGTCATGTTTTCTGTCTCGGTTTCGATGGTTGTGAGCATAACTCTCGGCGCTGATGCCGATACGGTGCAGCGTACTCTGCTAGAGGCCATCAGCGCTGATATCCGGGCGTCACGTATCGGGGGCGGCTACGCCTATAGTCGGCTTGGCTATGTGGCCTATGCGGCGGCGGGTGATGCGGTGCTGTCGATATCGCAGATACGTCTGAATAACGCGCAGGAAGATATTGTGGGGGAAGCGAGTCAGTCGCTTTTCCCAGGCACGATCTCCGTACAGATCGTTCAGGAGGGGTAATGCCGAAATTCAACAGTTATTTTCCAATCCCCTCTATCGGAGGGGCGGAAGTTCTTGTCGTTGCGACATCAGATGGTGTCGAGACGCTCAATGCCACAGCAAGCCAGATTGCCGGCGCACCAGCCGACTCCCCGGCCAGCGGTGAATTCTTCGCCGAGGAAGGTGCCAAGGTCAGTCGCTATGGCGACCGGTTCTTTATCGGCGCTGCCGCCGATTATCCGGCGCTCAATACGCGCGACGTGGACCGGCAGGATTGGCTTTCAGCGTTGATGGCCACGACGTCCATCGGCCCCTGGGCGCTGGAAAATGCCCAGGCGGCATGCCTCGCCCGGTTTGGCAACAGTGCCTTTGTTGCAGGGTCGCGTACGTCCGATGCACTCAAGTCACGCGACAAGCTGGGTCATGTTCCCAGTTCGATCGGGATGGCAGCCTGGGGGATCGCTGATGATACGACGAGCCCGACCCAGACCACAGCCTATGCTTATTACGGTGAGGCCTGGCGTATGCCGGGCGTCAATTACCAGCCGAGCTTTGTCATGGAGCTTGAGGCCGTCAATCTGGGCGGACCGGCTTACGGTGTGTCGACACCCTATCATCCGAATTGCGGTGGCGGCACCTACGCCATACAGATCGGTGCAGGTGGCGGGCAGACCGAAGGCACGGCTGATTGTGAGGCCGGGATTGTTTTCGTCAACAATCCTGATTCCTGGAAAACCGGTATTCTGTTCAGCAATACGTCGCTTGCCGGAACGAATGGTAATGACGGGGGCTACGGAAACGCGGTCTCGATGGCGTGCAACCAGGGCATTGAGTGGCGCACACCAGAGACGCGGGAACATGTGCAGGGGCTGGATGCCGGGGCCATGCTCTTTTCGACCGTAACGCGCACCGCAAACGGCCAGCGTGTGCAGTTTTCGGATGATGGTGTGCTTGTGACCAATATGGCAGGGCAGCTGCTCTTCTCGGTGTCACCCAATCCGTCGCCCACCAATACGCTCAATATACAGGCCGGCAGTGGCCTCGCTGCTGCGGGACTATATGTGCAGAAGGGTGATGGCGGATCGCCCAATCTCGGCCTTTATCCTGCTACGGGTGGAGAAATACAGATGTCATCGCCCGTTGCCAGCCCGGGAGCCGCGATACCTGCGAAGGCAGAGGGTGGTTTTTTGCATCTGAATGTGAACGGCACGGATTATCGCGTCCCGCTCTTCACTGTTGAGCAGGTGGGTGGCTGATGGCTCTTCTGCGAGACCGGGATCTGGATGGGCTTCAGGCAACCGACCGGAAGCTTTTGTATGACACGGGCATAGCACCCGGTACGGCGCGCGATTTCGCTCGCCGTATGCGCCTTTTGCTACCGCAGGGATGGTTTCCAGCCTATCGGGGCGATGAGTTGGAAGAAGCGCCGGTGTTGCAGGCGCTTCTGACCGGGTTCGGCGCGGTGCTGGCCTATATATGGCAGCTGATGGGGGTTGTGCGAGCCCAGACACGCCTTGGGACGACAAGTGGTGCCTTTCTGGATATGGCACTCATCGATTATTTCGGATCCGGAAAAACTGCACGCCTGCCCCTGGAAAAAGACAGCCATCTGCGTCGGCGCATTGCTGCAGATCTGGTAGCGCCGCGCAATACGCGACAAGCTGTGTCAGACGCTGTGCGTCAAATCTCTGGTGCCGCCCCTCGGATTATTGAAACGGGGACAGTGCGCGATTGTGGCGCCTGGTGTCATCTGGGTGGTTATGGCGCTGCGCGCAGCCGGTATGGGGCGCGACATGGCGGGCAGGTTGTCATTGAGGTTTTTCCGAAACTGCCGGTTCAGCAATTTGAACTGTATGCCGCCATCAAGGCGGTAAAGGCGTGCGGCGTGATCGCATGGGTAAGGATGGAAGCTTAATGGATCGTCCAATCATCTATTCAGGCTCCGTGCCCTTCGATACGGACCTCCTGCGCCTTGGCCGCTACGCGAAGGAAGGCGTGGGACGACTTGCGGAAATCCTGCTGGGTAGCCAGACGGTTATGGCTTCGGGTCTTGCTTGTGTGGTCTCGTCATCGGATCTGTCGGTCTCTGTCGAGCCGGGAACGATCATCGCGCCCTACGCGCTGGATGGCTCCCATATCGGAAGTGTTTCTGCTGGGCTCGCAGCGGCGCCCGCGATTGTTCCGAGCCTGTTTTATAACGACGAAGTCCAGCATATTCCTGTTTCTTTGACTGGTGCTACGTTAACGCTCTTTGCGATCTGCAGCGAGCAGGATGACAGTCTGGATGTTCTGCCTTTCTACAATGCCGATCAGCCGGACCAGACCATGGCGGGCCCCGATAACCGCGGGAAGGCTCTGCCTACGCGCAGGACGGGGCGCATCACGTTTGTCATGGCTTCTGATCCGCCAGCCGTCGCCGGTGCTGTTGTTGTGCCCCTCTATGACGTGACAATTCCTGCTGGGGCACAAACCCTGTCGGGGGTTGTGGCACAGCCGGGGGCAGCGTTCATGCCGCATCTGACCCAGTTTGCGACGATGGATTTTGCCCAGCAGGTGAGTCAGCCTCACGCCGTTTGTGCGACAAGCGGTCTTCTGACCATTCCGGACTGGGCCAAACATGTCGAGCTGCGGCTTATTGGCGCGGGCGGTGGCGGTGCGTCTTGCAGTGTTATCTCTCCTGATGCCGGGGCTTTCTCGGGAGCGGGGGGTGGTGCCGGGGGCGATGCATGGGGGATCTATGCGCTTGATCCGGCGCGCGACAGCACATTGTCGGTCACGATCGGTCTGGGCGGCGGTCCGGATCAGAAAGGTGGGCCAAGCTACGTGACCTATGGCGGCCAGCCCCTTCTCTCTGCCGATGGGGGAGAAGCTGGATATTTTTCTGCCGCACGCAATTCCTGCGGCGGCAGCGGCGGGGGTGCCGCAGGAGGCATTCTATGGAATCAGTATGGGGGCGCGGGCAGTGACGGGCAGTTCGGCAATCTGGTTTTCGCCGGCAACGGTGCCGATGGCCCTTGGGGCGGTGGTGGCAAGGCTGGGGCGTTGCTCGGGTTGACCGCCACCAAATATGGGGCAGGTGGGGGAGGCGCCTATATGGCCCGCCAGGCGGGAGAGGTGACAGCGGGCGGCCGGGGCTTCCAGGGGTGCCTGATCTATCGGTTTCTTTATTGAGGCCGCTGAAGATGTTTAGCGCGTATCTTCAGTGCCGGAATTTCAGTTCAGTGGATTGGACGCCGTGTTTTTGATCCATTCGGCGTTGTGCGCCCGGAAAGAGCGGACATCGTCTGCCGAGACAGCGCTACCCGTGTTGCCCCAGCTGTGGCGTATGAATGTCACGACATCAGCAATATCCTGATCGGTCAGGACATGACCAAATCCCGGCATGGTCAGTGATGATTGCGCCTTGGCGGTAGCGGGTACGCTTGCGCCACGGAGAACGATCAGAATGAGTGATCCGGGATCCTTGTCCATAAGGGTAGGATTACCTGCCAGGGGCGGGAAGGCTGGTGCGTAGCCATGTCCATCGGTCCGATGACAGGCGGCGCATCGATCGACATAGACCTGTGCGCCATGATCTGGCAGATGCCCCTCATGCAGCGCATTGGCCACGGTCACGTCGGCCCGCCATGGCGCCTCTTTCTTACGCGCTGGGAGTTCGGTCTTGAGATAGCGTGCAATGGCGTGAAGATCGGCATCGCTCAGATGTTGTGTGCCATGCACGATGGCCTCGCTCATGCCACCGAATGCCGATCCATGCTGGTTGCGACCGGTGGCAAGGAAGGCCACAATGTCATCCTCGCTCCATCGCCCCAGGCCAGTTCTGTCATCTTGCCGGAGATTGACCGGTGTCCAGCCATCCACGGCGCCGCCACCTGCCAGATACGTGGCACCCTGATCGCTGGAGAGCGATTTTTCCTGCATGGTCAGGGCACGGGGTGTGTGGCATGCCCCGCAATGACCGGGCCCCTCCACCAGATAGGCCCCGCGCGCGATCTCAGCGGACGCGAAGGAGCGGTCGGCATTGGCCATGGCAGCTTTGGGCGTGGGCGCGAAAGCCCAGCGCCATAGCGTCATGGGCCAGCGCATCGAGAGAGGCCAGGGTATGGTGTTTGCTGGTGGGGCTTTGGCGAGTGGTGCGACGCCCTCGCGAAAATAGATCCACAGCGCATGGATATCGGCATCGGTCATGCGCGCGTAGGACGGGAACGGCATGGCCGGATAAAGGGGTTTGCCGTTTCTGCCGATGCCCTGACGGAGGGCTCTGGTGAAGTCGGCTTCAGTATAGGCGCCGATCCCATGCCGCACGTCGGGTGTGATGTTTGGCGCATAGAGCGTACCGATTGGCAGGACGAAAGGATTGCCTCCCGCATAGGGGGCTGAAGGGTCGTGGGTGTGGCAGGCGGAGCAATCAGCTGCCTCGGCCACGTAACGTCCCTGATCGATCAAGCCGCGGTGATCGGTAGTCTGGGCGTGACCCACCGGGGTGACCGCGAGCGCGCCAATAACCGTAAAGCCCGTGGCGAGCAGGAGAGACAGGCGCTTCATCATAGCGAGACCAGTGGGCCGGGCTGTGAGAGGTATTGGGTGCGGATATGATACGCCGCCCAGTAAGCCAGGGCCGCGACGGCGCCTGTCGGGTTGTAACCCATGCCTTGGGGAAAAGCGTTGGAGCCGATGACAAAAACGTTCGAGACGTCCCAGCTCTGCAGATAGCGGTTCAGAGCGCTGTCCTGTGGGCTTGTGCCCATGACCGCCCCTCCGCCCAGATGGGTGGTCTGATAGCGCCGTGTGTCGAAGGCCTCGCCATGCTCGAGCCTTCCCAGCTCGTAGCGTCTGGCCCCAAGGGCTTTCATGATCGGTTCGATCTTGCCCACGACATACTGGTTCATGCGGATGTCGTTTTCCTTCCACGTGAAGGTCATGCGCAGAAGTGGCTGGCCGTAACTGTCTTTCCAGGTCGGATCCAGATCAAGATAGACGTCGCGATAGGCCATGTTGCTGCCATGTGCGTCCATGGCCATCGAATGCCTGTAGGTGTCGACGAGCCCCGCCTTGTAGCCGGCTCCCCAGCGCGGGGCGGATTTTCCGCCGCCTGTCATGGCGGCAGCGATCGGTTTGACACCGGCCTGGTTGACCCAGATGGGTGACCCACCGATGAAGCCCAGCGGGCCGTGATCGAAATTATCACTGTTGAAATCGTCTATGGCGACGCCTGCGCCGCCTGCCCCGACAAACTGGTTGGTGTACTGGTTCTCAGATAGCCATGCCCGGGACGTTGTGATGGTCTGATAAACGAAATTACGTCCTACCACGCCGGTATTACTGACCGGGTCATAGGGTTTGCCGATACCGGAAAGAAGCATGAGGTGGACATTGTGGAACTGGAAGGCTGCGAGAATGACCAGTTCCGCCTCGATGGTTTTCTCGCGGTTTTCACATTGGTCGAGATAGGTCACGCCGGTCGCCTTGCGGCGATCGCTGTCCAGATTGACCCTCAACACATGAGCATCGGTAATCAGGGTGAATTCGGGATCGTTGCGGAGCGCGGGCAGGATATTGATGTTGGGTGATGCCTTGGAATACATGTAGCAGTCGTAGCCGCTACAGTAACCGCAGAAATTGCATGGCCCCATCTGAAGGCCGTAAGTATTCGTGTATTGTTTCGAGGCATTTGCGGCTGGCAGGGCATAAGGATGATAGCCAGCCTCCGCACTAGCCTTTCGGAACAGGCTGGCGGTGTAGACATCCTGCATCGCAGGCAGTGGGAAGTTGTCGCTGCGTGACGGGGCGAAAACGTTCCCCTTTCCGACAATCTGCCCGTTGATTTTATAGGCTTCACCTGAAGTGCCGAAAACCTTTTCTGCCTTGTCGAAAAATGGTTCCAGTTCCTCGTAAGTGACGCCGTAATCCTGCAGGTTCATCGTTTCCGGGATGAATTTTGCGCCATAGCGTTCGATGACGTGGCTTTTGAGGCGAAGGTCATCCGGGGCAGCGCGAAAATGCACACCGGACCAGTGCAGACCAGCACCCCCGACGCCTTCACCTGGAAGGAATGCGGCCAGTTGCCTGTAGGGCAGGGCTGTCTGGTTGATGGTGTTGCGGATTGTGACGGTGGTTTTTGCCGGGTTCTGGAAGAGGCGATGGCGAATGGCCCCGCGCAATTCGTCGATGGAGCCGGGATATGTTCCTTCATCGGCTGTTTTACGTTCGGGTCCGCGCTCAAGCATGACGACGCTTCGCCCGGCCTCGCGCATTTCCTTGGCGAGGATGGCGCCTGCCCAGCCAGCCCCAATGATGACAACGTCAGTCCGTTTTGAAGTCATGCGTCTGATACTCGGTAATAAGCGGGGTCAGGCCTTCTGGCCGTCGATTGATACGGGGCCGAAGGGGTAGGCGGCCCCTTCCTGATTGACCCAGTCCATGAAATCGGCGCGCGAGCCGGGAAAGCCCAGCAACATCCAGCCTTGCATATGACGATTGCCACCATGGATCGGGTCGGCAAAAGCGCCTTCAAGCGTATTGCGGCGCAGCTGCTCGAAAAACAGACGGGCATTGAAGGCGGGAAAATGGACCGCGCCACCTTCGAAGGCGCTCAGGAGCTCAATCTGGATATTCTGCGGCAGGTCGGCAAAATCCTTACCACGCTCTGCATTGGCGTAGTGATTGGCCGCTTCGATACCCTGTCGATAGAGATCGCAAGGTGCCAGGGGGAGCTGATAGCCAAGATTGGCGGGGCCATCCTGAAATGGGCCTTGCATGTACCAGAGTTCGCCGCGGCCGTAGGGGGTTTGCATCTGCCTGTCGATGAATGTCGGCACGCCCAATGCAGTTGCACCAGGGCCAAACGCGTCATTGGGGTAGATGCAATCGCAGGCGGCATCGAGAAAGCGATGTTCAGCAGGGGAGAAGAAGCGCTTGCCTTCATCCTCGCTGGCGGAGGCCGCAAAGGCTGGTACCTGAAATTCCTGTCCGGCAAGCAGAAAGAAGGCCGTCGTGCCCGCTGCGTTTTTGACGAAGCGTCGGCGTGAGGATGAATGGGCGCTCAATCTGTTCTCCTGACAGAACAACACTACGTGAGTCCCATATCCTGGGCGCAACTTCCTTCTTCGCGATTGCCGGGGGAAATGCAAGCCGCTTTCTGAAGAACCAACCGGTGAGACGGGTCAGGCGTACACCGGTTGGCCTGTTAGCGCTGGCTCAGGAATGTTTGGCGGGCAGGGAGAGCGTGCCGGGCTTGGGGGATTTGACAGCAGGTGTTGCCGCAGGTGCACCTGTCGAAGAAGCGTCATCTCCCAGCGGGAAGATGGCGTCTGGCTCCTGAGGTGCAGCGGATTTGATAGGTGCGGCCGGCGTAGCGCTGGTGACGGCGGCGGCCGGCGCAGCAACTGGCGCATTGGCGCTCGTGACCGAACTGGAAGCAGCCGGAGCAGGCAGCGCGGTGCCCGGCCCGATGTCCTGTTGCGTGATAGCTCCCGGAAGGGGGGCACCGCTGGCGTCGACCAGCCAGTCATGCAGTGATTTCTTGATCTGGAATTCGAGTTCCACGTTCATGTCCTGCATCATCTGCGTGGTCAGATCATACAGGACCGCGCGGGATTCCGGATCCTTGTCGCCAGGATTGAGGCTGCGGGTGATATGGGCCAGGGCGTAGCCAGCGCGACCGCCGGACGGGGCGGAAAGATCGACATGGGCTTCAAGCTCACCAAGCAATGTTCCCCCGGGTGCGTGAAGGATGCTGGCCTTGGTGATCGTGAATGTGCCAGTGCCTTCCGAACCGCTCGCAATGAGGCGGTCACGCGCCATCTGCTCAAGTGCCTGCTGGGGCGGCGTGGGTGCCTTGGCGGAGATGTCACCGGGCGTGCTGCCGGGAGGCGCAGAATCCACGACTTCAATATGCGCCACATTGAGGTGCATCTTGCTCAGGTAGCTATAATCAAGCGGCGCAAAACTCTGGGGCTCGCTGTCGCCGCAAGCTGTAAGCAGAGGCGAAACACTGCTCAGCAAGAGACAGACTGAACCAAAACGAAGGAAAGACTGAATGCGTGACTGGCGGCGCGACATGATCTGCTCCTGAGGATAGGACGGTTGTTATTTCTTTTTGACGATAGAACGCAGCCGATTGAATAACCCACCTGCCGGCCTTGAATCTTTTTTCGGGTCAGGCACGATGCTTCCATTCGACTTATGCTGGTGCAAGAATGCCCAAGATTCGGAAATAAGATCTGCTGACGCCGCGTCCGGGGCCGAGGGTAATGTGGCATCGGGTGTATGGGATTCTGCCATCAAAGCTGACGCCTTGCCCAAACCGTAATCGCGCGCCTCAAACGCCTGCGCTCCCATAATCATGCTGACATGGTCTGGCGTACTCAGGTACCAGCCGAGAACGAGTGATGGAAGCATACCCGCCATATTCTCGTCGCTGACGATGATATTGGCTTTCGGGCAATAAAAAGAAGGAGGAGCATCAATCTGCTTTTCCCACCATGCAAGGTAAAAAGCACAATCGAGTCCTTCATCGTAAAAACGGTGAATCAATCGATGATCGACAACGAACGAAATCTGGGATCGTAAAGGTAGCCCCGAGAAAGGTGATAATACGACAAGAGTCTCCCGGCCGATGCGCGTTGCCAACAGTCGTCTGAGGTCACGTGCTGAAAGTGCAGTGCTTTCGACGCGTGCGATTTCGCGCTCTTGCTCAACCAGAGCGGTTTGTATCTGCTGGAGATCGGCCATCATGCGCACAGACCAGGCTGCTGCAAGCTGGGTTGAGAGAAAGAGCGGTAGGGCGAGAGAGTCCTTGGCAGGAGACGGCATTGCGGCCAAGGACGTGCGCGACAAACTATCGAACCATGGCGATACAGTCGCGAGAACATCGTCCGGTTGCAGTCGCTGTACTACTTCTATGTGCGATCCGCAGTAGTCACGGTTCGCATCGAAATACCACACGGCCTGACGTTCACTCAGGGCATCTTTGAACGTCACGCACGTTACGTCGTCAGCAAGCCGAACAACGTCTTGCGGAAGCCACTGATCATAAAGCGAGCCGATTTCCTCACCCTCAATGCGTGCGGATGCCAGAAAGGTTTCGGCACCGCTCATCGCGCTATCTCGGCTCGATCAAAGCGGAACCCGACATTGCAGAATTCGCAGTTCATGGTGATCTGACCGTCGTCGGCCATATGGTCGAGATCATCTTCCGGGAAAGTAGAGAGCACACTTGCCAGACGCGCACGATTGCACCGGCAGCCGAGACTGACCGCTCGCGGACGATCCACGATAACATCCTGTGAACCGAACAGGCGTTCGATAAGGGTGGTGGCACTCAGCTTGGGATCGAAAAGCTCGGCGGAGGTCAGGGTATTGCCTAGAACGCAAGCCGTCTCCCAGGCATCCTCATCGCTGTCGGTCCTTGAGGAAATTCCGCCCTCTTCGGCAATCTTCTCTAGGAGCAGGGCACCGGCCTGCCAGCCATCCGGTGTCTTTTGGCAATAAAGGCGCATCCAGCACTGATGCTGCTCACTGGTGGCGAAATAATGCATGGCCATATCGGCAAGGGTTTCGCCCTCGAGTGCTACAATGCCCTGATGGCGCTCGGTGTGAGCCCCCTGATCGATCGTGAACGCGAAATATCCCTCGCCGAGAAGCGAGCGGGCCGACCCGGTTTCGAGTGTGTCGGGTGACCGCAGATAAAACCGCAATTCACCGGCGTCGGTGCAATCGGTCACCAGCATGGAGACCGGACCATCGCCCTTGATCTGCAGCGAGAATGATCCCTTGAACTTCAGACCGGCACTCAGGCCGGCAACAAGCGAGAGCGCTTCACCGGCAAGGATGCGGCCGTCATCCGGAATATCGTGACGCGTCAGCATGATGTCAGCCAGCTTGCCAAGCCGTACCAGTCGCCCACGCACCGGTCGCTTCGCCAGATGAAATGGCGTGATGCCATGCGAGATCACCAGATCAGGCACTTCATCCGGGCGTTGCGTATCAAGAAAGGCAGGTGTCTCGATCATCTGTGCTTCAACAATTACTTCATACTCAGGGTGAAACCATCACCCGACCGGGTCAGGCCGGGCTACCGAAGTCGCGCCAGTTCTCGCCCCCAAGAACCCAGAGCAGAAGACCTTTCTGGGCATGGAGGCGGTTTTCGGCCTCGTCAAACACAACGGAGGCCGGGCTTTCAAACACGTCTTCGGTCACTTCCTCACCGATATGGGCAGGCAGACAGTGCATGAACAGGGCCCCTTCGGGCGCTTTCTGCATCAGGGCCGTATTGACCTGGAAAGGGCGCAGGGTGTTCAGACGCACCGATGATTCCTCATCGGACATGCTGGTCCATGTATCGGTTACGATGCAGCCTGCCTCCCTGACGGCCTCGATGGGGTCATGAACAAGGCGGATTTTCCCCCCTTCAGCGCGCGCCCAGTCCAGAACGTCCTGACGGGGCTTCATGGATTCGGGCGTTGCAAGGGTGAGAGAGAACCCGAAGCGGACGGCGCCTTCGATCAGGGATGCAGCCACGTTGTTGCCATCACCGATCCATGCCCAGTGCGAGCCCGCGACAGGACCGCGATGCTCTTCATAGGTCATGATATCCGCCAGGATCTGCACGGGATGCGAGTCCGGTGTAAGCCCGTTGACGACAGGAATGGAGCTCCAGCGGACCAGTTCGCCCAGCATATCCGTCTCACCGGTGCGGACAACGAGAACGTCCAGAAAGCGGGAGAGAACACGCGCCGTATCGGCGAGGCTTTCGCCTCTGCCGATTTGCATGTCTGACGGCGATAGCACAGAGACATCGCCGCCTAACTGACGCATGCCCACCTCGAAAGAGAGGCGCGTGCGTGTGGACGGCTTGGACAGCATCAGCCCAAGCGTACGTCCGGCTAGCGGGTGCGCGGGATGCATCGGAGTGCGGCGGTTATTCTGCATCGCCTTGACCGCACGACCGACATCGATGATGTCGCGCAGCGTGGCGCTGTCGAGGTCGCGCAGGTCAAGGAAGTGGCGGATCGGTGTATGAGCGCGGGCGTTCGTCTGAATGATCATGCCTGGCTCTCCGTCCGGCTGTTCGTCTTGTTGTCTGATGTCGCGTCTTCCTGCGCTTCCAGTGCCCGGGCCGCTTGTGAGAGAATGGCGCAGGCTTCGCGACAGTCTTCCTGAGTCACAACCAGAGGCGGCAGGAGCCGCAGCACATTCTCACCTGCTGTCACGGTGAGGAGGCCTTCAGCCATGACCTGAGCCTGAACCTGGGCAACAGGCATCCTGCATTTCAGACCCCACATCAGACCGCGGCCACGAGCAAGCTCGAATACGCGCGGATGATTATGCACCAGAGCCGCCAGCTCACTGCCGAGCATGGTGCCCTTTTGCGCGACCTCATCGAGGAAGCCATCGGCAAGAATGACATCCAGCACGGCGTTGCCAGCAGCACAGGCCAGCGGATTACCGCCAAAAGTCGTGCCATGCGAACCTGCACCCATCGACGCGGCAACTTCCTCGCTGGCAAGAATGGCCCCCATGGGGAAACCACCGGCAATACCCTTGGCAACCGAGATGACATCAGGTGTGACGCCATACCACTCATGGGCAAAGAGTTTGCCGGTTCGACCCATGCCGGTCTGGACCTCGTCCAGCGCAAGGATCAGGCCAAACTCGTCGCAAACCTGGCGCAGCCCGGTCATGAACTGCGGATCAGCCTGCTTGATGCCTGTCTCGCCCTGGATGGGCTCGATCATGATGCCGGCTGTCTCGGGCGTGATGGCGGCACGCAGCGCATTCATGTTGTTGAAGGGGACGTGATCGAAGCCCTCGACAGGGGCACCGAAGCCTTCGAGATAGGCCGGGTTGCCCGTGGCGGCGATCATGGCGAGCGTGCGCCCGTGAAAGGCTCCGTTGCAGCAGATGATGCGCGTACGCTCGGGATGACCGCGACCTGCCTGGGTCTTACGGATCATCTTGACCATGCCTTCATTGGCTTCTGCGCCGGAATTGCAGAAGAAGACGCTGTCGGCAAAGGAGTGAGCAACCAGCCTGTCGGCCAGTTTCTCGGCCTGCGGGATGCGATACAGGTTGGACACGTGCATGACGCGTGCGGCCTGTTCGGCGATCGCCTTGACCAGCCCCTCATGACCATGCCCGAGCGACGAGACGGCAATACCCGCCCCGAAATCGAGAAATCGTCGCCCGTCAGCCGTGTACAAGCAAGCGCCCTGACCATGCTCGAAAGCAAGGTCGACTCGTTTGAATGTTGGCATCAGAGCGGAAATCATGGCGATATGAGAGCCCGGTTGAAATGGATTGGAAAGATGCAACAACAAGTGCCCCGCACCTGAGCAATCAGGGCAGGGCACGGGCTGCTGCCTTACCATGATGGGGTTAATCCCCCCGGTTCGTCAAATTCAGTCTGTCATGGCGTGATAAAACAGGTCGCGCGCCAGCCAGCATCCGACACGTATGCCGCGCAGGGCCTGAGCCGCATCCCGCTGGAAAGAGAGCGTCCAGTACCCCGGCGGCGAATGATCGAGCGCACGCAGACACGGGATAAGCCAGACATCATCTCCAAGCGGCAGAAGCCGCTCCATGCGCCCTTGCCCCAGCATGCCCGAGAAGGCGCCATAGAGCGCGCCGCCCGCATCGGACAGGGTCAGGATGCTGTCGAGTTCCTCACACAGATACCTCCCTGCCAGATCCTGGTGCGATTGTGACATGGCCAGACGCGACAGGACACGCTGAGTGTTTTCCTGTGGCCGGTTCATGATCAGTCCGCGCTCGGGATACCTGTCATCCTGAAATGTCAGGATGGTGCCATCGCGACCGGCGCCGCTCTGGGTCCAGTTATCCAGGCGCTCGGGCGGATAGGCATAACGAAGTGCCAGAGCGTTGCCTGATGCGCCAACCGGATCTGAAGACGTGATCGTGGCCGAAAGACCGGTCTGCGCGTCGAGATAATGCCCGATTATGGCCGGGTTGCCGGGCGTCCTGGCAGGTGGGGAGGAGGGCATGCCGAGCGCAGCCCCCGCCAGTTCTGCCGCCGCCGAATGTGCCTCTGACATGTGGTTGAACATGACCACAACCGACAGCCGTTCCTGTGCCATGTGCAGCCTGTGGCTACGCCAGCCGCGCAGGGCGCCGCCGTGTCCGGTCATGGCATGGCCAAAAAGGCGTCCGCGCTGCAACCCGAAGCCGTAGCGGGCAGGGGTGCCATCGCTGAAGGTCACGGGCGCGCTGAGCCGGTTATAGAACCCTTGGGGATCATCGCGCTGGGCGTCGATCGCACATTCCCAGGCGATCATATCATCCAGACTGGCCCCCAGCCCGGCATCGCCCGTCCAGAAGATGTTGTTGACTGCCTGACGATAGCCGGTGGCTTCACTGCCCTCATAGCCTTGCGTTCCGTCCGGCATGGATTGCGTGTTTGCCGCCAGAAAGGCACTTTTCATACCATAGCGTTCGAAAATCCGTGTGCGCAGTAATTCGGCAAAGCTCTGCCCTGTGCAGGCCTCAAGCGCTTCGGAAATAAGATGGAAGTTCTGGTTGACGTAGGAGTAGCTGGTGCCGGGCCTGAAATGCAGGGATCTGGTGCTGGCAATCACCCGTCGTGCCTCTGCCAGATCAAAAACCGATTCCGTAGGGGCGCCATGCAGCATGGCCACCGCCCAGTAATCACGCAGACCTGACTGGTTGTGAGCGAGGTGAAAAATGTCCGGTTGTGGCTCCTGCAGCAAGGGTAGGCGAGAGGCGATGACGGCATCCAGCCGGGCCTTGTCCGTTACGGCGTCGAGCAGGGCACAGGTGAACTGCTTCGTGATCGAGCACATGCGAAACAGTGTCTGCGGCGTGAAAGGCGTACGGGTTTCGGCGTTGGCAAAGCCCCAGCTATGTCGCGCAATGATCTCGCCCTTCTGGATCACCGCTGCTGCCCCGCCGGGTCCCGGATAGGCAGAGGGCAGGGTCGCCAGAACACGATCGAGCAGAGAATGAGGCATGAGGAATCTCCGGCGGGTTTTTACCATGTTGCTGCCATGAAATTATGGCACACTCCTCCCATGTCAGCGATTCCGGATCAGACTCCCCCGCCGACAGCGGACACCCTGCGTGAGGCGGCCCTGCGTCATCTGGCGCGCTTTGCCGCGACCGAACAGGGGCTTGCGCAGGTTCTTGACCGCGCGGTGATGCGCTGGGCGCGCAAATTCGCCACCCAGGGGGGCGAGGCAGACCAGATCGACTCAGAGCGTGAGAAAAGCCGCGCCGTTATTGCCGCAATCGTCAGCGATATGCGTCGTATCGGCGCACTGGATGATGCTGCCTTCGCGCGTTCCCGCTCGCTCAGCCTGACCCGGTCCGGGCGGTCCCGCCGTGCCGTGGCGGCCAGCCTTACCCAGAAAGGGATCGGGGCCGAGACGTTGGGCGAGGCGATGGAAGAGGCTCTCGGCCATCGGCACGATGATGAGGCGAAGGAGCGTGAGCTGGCGGCAGCCCTTGTTCTGGCCCGCAAGCGTCGGCTTGGCCCCTTCGCCCGGGATGAGGGTGAGATGGCCCGCAGTGACGCAGGAGAGGCTCATCAGAGGGCCCTGGCGATTTTTGCCCGTGCTGGATTTGGCCGAGACGTGGCCGAACAGGCGCTGGCTCTGGATCTGACAGAAGCGGAGGATCGCGTCATGGCGCTCAAATCGTCATGAGAGACACTGTGTTGAAAAGAAAGACCGCGCGAAAATTGGGCCCTTATCTGGGTCGTGGGTTGGGCGTGGGCCTGTGTCTGGGGCTTGCGGCCTGTGGGGGTGGCCCGCGGGAATATAGTCGCGCCAGTTTCAATGGTCCGCTCCAGTGCGCACCTTATGCACGAGCCAAGACGGGCGTGGCGCTTTATGGGGCAGCATCATCATGGTGGCGCGGTGCCTCAGGCAAATACCGGCGAACGCAGACGCCGGCGCAGGGCGAGATCCTTGTGTTCCGTTCGACCGGGCGCCTGCCGTCAGGTCATGTTTCTGTCGTGCGCAGTACGGTCTCGTCGCGCAAGATCCTCGTGGAACATGCCAATTGGGAGCCGGGCCGGATCGATCGATCCGTGCCGGTCATTGATGTCTCTCCCGGGAATGACTGGTCCCTCGTGCGCGTTTACTGGGCCCCCATCAGGAATCTCGGTGCGCGTGCCTATCCTACTTACGGCTTTATCGTACCGCGTGATCTGGACGATATTGCGCGCTTGCAAGTGGCGCGTGATCACGCCATGTGAGAAGCGAGAAAAAAGACGGCTGGATGGTCCCGTCACACAAGGAGAGAGATTATGGGTAGCATGAGTCCCCTGCACTGGCTGATAGTGCTTGCCGTTGTGCTCATCCTGTTCGGTGGTGGCAGCAAGATCAGCGGGCTGATGGGCGACTTTGCGAAGGGCATCAAATCCTTCAAGAAGAACATGGCCGAAGACGAATCTATGGACACTCATCCGGCCCAGCCCAACGGGCAGATTGCCCCCCCGCCGCATGGCAATGCCCAAGGCGCGCCGCAGGGCGTTCCTCATGGGAATTTCCAGGCGCCCGAGTACACGCCTCCGGTTTCCGGCGGCAGTGTGAACAACACCAATCACTGAGCTGTCCATGACCGAGGTTTCTGACCGGCTCTGGTCGGGTGCTGTGCAGGATGTGATCCGGGCCGGACAGCGAATGGACCAGCGCGGCTGGGTTCCTGCCACGGCGGGCAATCTGAGCCGACGCCTGTCTGACGGGCGCATCGCGATCACACGCTCCGGAGGTCACAAGGGCTTCCTGACCGAGCAGGATGTGATCGAGATCGACCCACAGGGGCACCCGCTTGATGCGACGCAAAAAGCCAGTGCCGAGACATTGCTGCACACACAGCTTTACGCCTTCGATCCTTCGGTCGGGGCGGTGCTGCATGGTCATTCTGTTGCAGCAACCGTGCTTTCCATGGCGATGCCGGGGGCGTCCCTCACTTTGGCAGGGTATGAACTGCTGAAGGTTTTTGAGGGTCAATCGACCCACGCGACGTCCATTGACGTGCCTGTCTTTGATAACGACCAGGATATCGCAAGGCTGGCAGGCGTGGTCGCGCCCTCGCTCGGGAAAATGCCTGCGGGCTATATCATCCGGGGGCATGGTGTTTATGTCTGGGGGCGGGACATGGCGATGGCGCTGGCCCGTCTCGAAGGGCTGGAATTCCTGCTGGCCTGCGAACTCGAAAGGCGGAAAGCATGAGCCGACTGACGATCTATCGCGATGACGCGCCTGAGACCATTCTGCTCGATACGCAGGATGGACGTGAAATTGCAGAGACGCTGCGCCCCCTGAATGTGCGTTTCGAGCGCTGGCAGTCCCCCGTGACGCCGGCGAAGGACGCAGCGCCTGAGGAAATTCTGGAGGCGTATCGCCCCTATCTGGACGGACTGATGGGTGAGACTGGCGCAGGCAGTGCCGACGTGGTGCGGTTTGATCGCCATACACCCCAGATTGCCGCCATGCGCGAGAAATACCTGTCTGAGCATACCCATAGCGAAGATGAGGTTCGTTTCTTCGTGCATGGGCAGGGGGCCTTCGTGCTCCATGTGGGCGACAAGGTCTATTCTGTGCTCTGTGTTCAGGGTGATCTGATTTCCGTCCCTGCTGGAACGCCTCACTGGTTCGATGCCGGTCTGTCGCCCGACGTCGTCGCGCTGCGCGTCTTCACAGACACGACAGGCTGGGTTGCCGATTACACCGGTGACGAGATTGCCCGTCGTTTTCCCGTCACGATTCCGGATATTGCCGCATGAGCGCTATTCGTCTGGTTCTGCTCGATATCGAGGGAACTACCCTGCCGATTTCCTTCGTCAAGGATGTGCTGTTTCCGTATTCGGACAAGGTCATGCCCGATCTGCTGCGCGAAAAGGCCAGCGATCCGCTGGTCAAGGTCGCGCTGGCCGATATCGAGGCGGCCAATCCCGGATGCGATCCTGTAGCTCAGCTCCATGACTGGACGGTACGCGACGAGAAGGTAGCCCCTCTGAAGTCCCTTCAGGGCCTTGCCTGGAAGACAGGTTTCGAAAGCGGGGAGCTCAAGGCCCGTCTCTATCCGGACGTACCCCCTGCCCTGAAGGCGTGGCACAAGTCAGGGTTGCGCCTTGCGGTGTATTCTTCGGGCTCCGCCAGCGCGCAGCGCCTGCTTTATGGCTATTCCGATGCGGGTGATCTGACAGATCTGTTCGAAGCATTTTACGACCTCGATATCGGCGGCAAGAAGATTGCCGAGAGCTATCGCGAGATTGCTGCCCGTGCAGGTGTTGCCCCCGAAGAGATCCTGTTCCTTTCCGATATAGGGGCCGAGCTCGACGCCGCTCTTGAGGCCGGGCTCAAGGTCTGCCAGCTTGTTCGTGCCGAGGATGGCACCCAGCCTCATGCAGGTGTTCGTCAGGCTATCGACCTGGCAGGTGTCAGCCGACAGTTCGAGCTGCCGGTTTCATGACCCTGTACGAGAACTGGACGGCGATACCCGCAAAAGCCCGTGGTGCCGCCGTAGCTCTCGGTAATTTCGATGGTGTGCATCTCGGGCATGTCCATCTTCTCAGATCCCTCCATGGTGCGCGGCCCGATCTGGCGCTTGGGGCAGTCACCTTCGAGCCGCATCCGCGCGAGTATTTTCGTCCTCAGGACCCACCCCTGCGTCTCATGCTGCCCGAGACAAGAGCCTTCTTTCTGCATGAGCAGGGCGTACGCTCCATCTTCCAGCTACCGTTCGATGCCGATTTCAGTCATCTGAGCCCGGACCAGTTCGTCGAGGATGTGCTTCACAACGCGCTGGGCGTGCAACATGTGGCGTGCGGGCCCGATTTCGCTTTCGGCCATCGCAGAGCGGGCAATATCGACTACCTTGCGCGCAAGCTCGAAACGCTCGGTATCGGGCTGACTGTGGTGCCGCCCCTGACCGATATCGGCGGTCCTTTTTCGTCCTCACGAATCCGGCGTCTGCTTCAGGAAGGCTACCCCGAGCGCGCTGCTGAGGAGCTTGGTCGGTCATGGTTCATCCGGGGCGAGGTCACCCATGGGGACAAACGCGGGCGCCTTCTTGGTTTTCCTACGGCCAATATTCCCCTTGGACGGCATATTGAACCCGCACGTGGTGTTTATGCCGTGACAGTGCGCCACCCTGACGGAAGGGTCAGTCCGGGTGTCGCGAATATCGGACGCCGTCCGACAATCAATGACGGGCAGGAAAGTCGGCTTGAAGCGCATCTTTTTGACCTGAATGAGGATCTCTACGGTCAGACGCTTGAGGTCAGCCTGCACAAGCTTCTGCGTGATGAGCGTCGGTTCAACGGCCTTGACGAACTGAAGGCACAGATTGCCGAGGATGCTGCAAGCGCACGTCTCGTGCTTTCCGCCCTTCCTTGATTGAACACGCGAGCCCCTGGGTTTGTCTGACAGAAGTCTGATCAGGGGCATCAATCACGTGACGCTCTGTGTTCGCGATCTTGATCGGTCGATTCCATTTTATCGCGATCTTCTTGGCTGCGCCCTTCGTGAGAGATGGGAGAAGGGAGCGTATCTCGAGGCCGGCTCCCTTTGGCTTTGTCTTGAGTTGCTGCCTGGCTCTCAAGCCATTTCCCGGCGTGATGACTCCCATCTGGCTTTCACTGTCGAGCCCGCAGGTTTTACCCCGATGTGTGAGAGGCTCCTCGGCAGGGTGACGCTGTGGAAGCAGAACAGGAGCGAAGGCGATTCGCTCTATTTTCTCGATCCTGATGGTCACAAGCTCGAAATCCACGTGGGATCGCTGTCGACCCGTTTGCAATCTCTACATGCCGCATCAGGCGGGGATCATTGAATGATGACCCCGACAAGGCAGAGTCCAAGGAGGACTTGCCTGTTTTGTGAAGTTTTTGATGTTTTATCTCACATGACATGATGTTATAGATTACCCACGGTTAATGAGGCGTGGGAGGCTGTCATGTTCGGTGCGATGCAAATGTATCAGATGCAGGCAATGGAACAGCATATTGCCCAAAAAGAGAACCGCCGCCTTGAAAGCGTTTCACGCTTGGTGCGCCTGCGCGATTTCCTGCGGCAGGACTTGGCTTCACTTGGTGAGCAGATCGACACGACACTCGATGCTGTCTGCTCCGGGCCCGGCCTTCCGACGACGAGAATCCGCCGCTCGTAAGGCCGATAGAGAGCAGGCTGGCGTTGTGATCGGGGTGCGCCTGGTCAGTTGACGATCGTGCATGAAAACGGGGTCTGGAGAACGCGATAAAATTCCTTGCCATGCAGGAAAAAAATCAGCCTAAGCGACACGTTGCCGTCCATCAGAAACTTCAGGTTGGTGTTGCAGTAACGATTGGCTGTCGCGTCATAGAGAAGCTGTTTGAGCTTGTCTTTGGAGAACGCCTGAATACAGTTGTCAGCCTCCCGGGTCAGTTCGATTTCCTCAACGAGGATCCGCCCATCGCGACTGGCCGCCGTGATCGTTTCCATCTCATTTTCATAAGCGGGCGCTTTTTTGTTGAGAACGGCAACCACCCTGTCGATCTGCCCGATCGTGATTTCAGTATCGAATTTGAACTCTCCAGCACGAGATTCTGTACATGCCAGGCATGACACGATTGAAAGAGCGAGCAGGATAAGGTTCTTCATCGGATTTTCCCGTATTTTCAGTAATGGTAACATCAAATACAGATGGATGACATGCCTCCTGACAGTGAAGGCAGCGTATATCGTCGACAGATCCATTCCTTGGCTGACCGTTATCCAGCCCCGATCATCGCCGCATTGCACCTCGGCACTTGACCCGTGCGCCTCCCTATTCGCATAACTCCCGGTTCCCTGACTCCGTCGATTGATCGAAAATGCCTGATTCCAAAAGCCAAGATCCTCAGGACCGTTATCGCGACACGGTCTTTCTGCCCCGTACCAGCTTCCCGATGCGTGGCAATCTGCCGACGCGTGAGCCGGAAATTCTGGCGCGCTGGGAGGCGATGGGGCTGGATGAGAGCATTATCGAGGCAGGCAAAGGCAAGCCGGTTTTCACCCTGCATGATGGGCCGCCCTATGCAAACGGTCACCTACATATCGGTCACGCCCTGAACAAGATCAACAAGGACGTGATCAACCGTGCCCAGCGCATGAATGGCGCCCGCGTACGCTACGTGCCTGGCTGGGATTGTCATGGTCTGCCGATCGAATGGCGTGTCGAGGAAGAATACCGCAAGGCAGGCAGGAACAAGGACGATGTGCCTGTTCTGCAGTTCCGCGCCGAATGTCGCGAGTATGCGCGTCGCTGGCTCGACATCCAGGCTGAGGAATTCAAGCGTCTGGGCGTGCAGGGCGAGTGGAAGAACCGCTACGCCACCATGGATTTTTCATCCGAATCTGCCATCGTGGGCGAGATCGGCAAGTTCCTGCTGAATGGCGGACTGTATCGCGGCCTGCGCCCGGTCATGTGGAGTCCGGTCGAGAAGACAGCGCTCGCTGAAGCCGAGATCGAATATCACGACATCACGTCCACCACGATCCATGTAGCCTTCCCCATCGAGGCAGATCCGACGCCCGGTCAGGCTCTTCAGGGGGCTTCTGCGGTTATCTGGACCACCACGCCCTGGACGATTCCCGCCAATCGCGCCATCGCCTATGGGCCTGAAATTGCCTATGTCGTGCTGCGTGCCGACATCATGGAAGAGAACAGTCTCGTTGCTCCCGGCTCACGTTTTCTGGTCGCGGAAGAGCGCGTAGGCGATTTCTGCAAGCAGGCTGGTATCCAGGACCATCACATTCTCTACACCCTGCCCGGTGAGGCGCTCGAGGGCACGATCTGTGCCCACCCGCTGCGTGGCTGTGGCTATGAATTCGACGTGCCAATGCTGCCCGGGGAGTTCGTGACGACCGATGCCGGTACGGGCCTTGTGCACATGGCCCCGGCTCATGGTCAGGACGACTTCCTGCTGACACGCCAGTACGGCATTGAAGTGCCCGAACTGGTGCAGGATGACGGCACCTATGCGCCGTGGGTTCCCCATTTTGCCGGTATCCATGTGTTCAAGGCGGCTGACCCGGTCTGCAATGCCCTGACCGAGGCGGCGCAGCGCTGGGCTGCCAATGGCGATGCCGCTGCGGGCCTCGTGGCCCGGTCGAGCATCGTGCACTCCTATCCGCATTCATGGCGCTCGCGTAAGCCGATCATCTTCCGCGCCACCCCGCAGTGGTTCATCCGTATGGATGGCGATCAGGCCCTGCGTCGCAAGGCGCTGGATGCGCTGGCAGATGTCACCTTCGTGCCGGAGGCTGCACGCAACCGCCTCACCTCCATGATCGAACAGCGCCCTGACTGGTGCATCAGTCGCCAGCGCGCTTGGGGCGTGCCGATTGCCGTTTTCGTGGAAAAGAGCACGGGCGAGGTGCTGCGCGATCCGGCGGTCATGCAGCGTATCGTGGATGCCATGGCCGAGCACGGTGCTGATATCTGGTACAGCGCTGACCCCGCCACCTTCCTGGGTGAGGGACGTGACCCTTCGCAATACGAACAGGTGTTCGACATCGTCGATGTCTGGTTTGAAAGCGGCTCGACCCATAGCTTCGTGCTGGGTCAGGATGGCCTGAACTTCCCGGCCGATCTCTACCTTGAGGGCTCCGATCAGCATCGCGGCTGGTTCCAGTCCTCGCTGCTCGAGAGCGTCGGGACACGTGGTGTGGCCCCCATGAAGGCCATCGTCACCAACGGCTTCGTGCTCGATGAGCAGGGCCGCAAGATGTCGAAGTCGCTGGGCAATGTGATTGCGCCCAAGGAAGTGACCGACAAGCTCGGCGCGGATATCCTTCGCCTCTGGGTTGTCAATTCCGACAGCAACGAAGACCTGCGTATCGGCAACGAGATCCTCAAGCAGCAGGGCGAGCTTTATCGTCGACTGCGCAACACGCTGCGCTGGCTGCTGGGCGCGCTCGACGGGTTTACCCCTGAAGAGGCGGTACCTTTCGAGCAGCTTCCCGAACTGGAGCGCTATATCCTGCATCGCCTGAGCGATCTGGGCGGTCTTCTCAAGCAGGCGGTCCAGACCCATCAATGGGTGGGCGTGTATCCGATGCTGCACGGATTCTGCACGACCGATCTTTCGGCCTTCTATTTCGACGTGCGCAAGGATGCGCTCTATTGCGACGCGCCGTCTTCACTACGTCGTCGTGCTGCCCGCACCGTGCTCGATATCCTGCATCGTGCCCTTGCCACCTGGCTTGCGCCGGTTCTGGTATTCACGGCTGAAGAAGCCTGGACATCGCGCTTTGGCGAAGAGAGTTCGGTGCATCTGCAGGCATTTCTCGAGCCCGATCCCGCTTGGCATGACACGGTGCTGGGCGAGCGCTGGAACCGTATCCGTGCTCTGCGCCGCGTCATCACGACCGAGCTTGAGGGCGCGCGTCGGGGTGGCGTGATCGGCTCGTCTCTCGAAGCCCGTCTCAGCCTGCCTCTGACCGAACAGGAACAGGCCGTATTCGGCGATGTGGACTGGGCCGAACTCGCCATTGTCTCGCAGGCCGATATCCAGCTCCTGACCAATGTGCCGTCGCTCTATATCGATGACAGCGCCACCACCGAGCACGAGGGCGTTGTCAGCGCTCATCCGGGGCCGGGTGTGGGCGAGGCAGAGGGCAGCAAGTGCCTGCGTTGCTGGCGTGTCCTGCCTGAAGTCGGGAGCCAGACGGCCCATCCGGGTCTCTGCCTGCGCTGTAGCGATGTGGTGACAGCGTGAAATCAGCCAAAGTCACGCTTTCCTTTGGTCGGCCGGCAACCTTGCTGGCCGGTCTGGCAGCGTTCATCATCGTGCTTTGCGCCGATCAGGGCAGCAAATGGTGGATCCTGAACGTCTTTGACCTTCCCGCAAAAGGGAGCGTGAGCATTGCGCCGGGGCTGAACTTCACGATGGTGTGGAACCATGCCGTGACGTTTGGAATGCTCGGCGGCGTCGGCCGTTACGGGCCGTTGCTGTTTTGCACAGTGGCTCTTGTCGCCGTCTTGGCCCTGCTATGGCAGACATTACGTACACCGCGCATGGTCGTGGCCATTGCCTCGGCTGCCATTGCCGGCGGCGCGGTCGGGAATGTCATCGACCGTATGCGCTTTGGCGCTGTGGTCGATTTCATTCACGTCCATGCCTATGGCTGGAGCTGGTATGTTTTCAACGTTGCCGATTCGGCCATTGATTGTGGTGTTGTCGCCTGGGTGATCGACTCCATTCTGGCGGATCGTCGCCAGTCAGCCGCCGGCGGAAAGCCTTCACCTGTTTCGGGTGGCGCCTCCGATCATGGTTCGGTACATCGCGAGCATTGATCTCTTGTCGATGCCGAAACGCTCATTTAGGATCGGGTCCGATATGGCTCAGCTTTTCCTTCCGTCCGTCCTCCGCGTGCTGCCGGTTCTCGGCCTGACAGCGCTCCTTCCGGCCTGCTCCGGCTCTGACGTCTCGCGCGCGTTCGGTCTCGAACGCTCGATGCCGGATGAGTATACGGTCACGACCCGCGCCCCGCTCTCCATGCCGCCGTCAGAGCAGTTGAGTCTGCCGGGACAGGGTGACCATACAGCGGAGGAAAACCCCCGCATGCAGGCGCTCGAAACCCTCTCGCCCAATGCGGCTCTGCACACCACCTCCGGAACCAACAGCGCTGGTCAGCAGGCTCTGGTCGGTCAGGTGGATCAGGCATCGAAGGCCCCCAACAATGCCGAGCTCGGCGCTGCCGGTGCTGGTCTGACCGATGAACTCATGTTCTGGCGTGGTGGCAATGCAGGCAGCGTTGTCGATAGCGAAGCAGAAAACCGCCGTATCCAGCGTGCTTCGGCTCTGGGTCAGACCCCCTCCACCGGTGCCACGCCTACCAAAAAGTCGAAGAGCGCATTCCTCGGCGTCTTCTGATGCCAAGTCATGACGCCGTCTGAGCGACCCCAGCTTCAGCCCAGACTACGCCGCCTTTCCAGCCATGTGATCGATCTGATCGCGGCAGGCGAGGTGGTGGAGCGTCCGGCTGCTGCCCTGAAAGAGCTGGTCGAGAATGCGCTTGATGCCGGCGCGACCCGTATCGAGGTTGCTCTGGCCAGTGGCGGGTGCGACCACATCGAGGTTCTCGATAACGGTTGTGGCATGTCGCCCGATGACATGCTCATGGCTGTCGAGCGACACTGCACCTCCAAATTGTCCGATGAGACACTGACCCGTATCGTCACGCTCGGCTTTCGTGGTGAAGCCTTGCCCTCCATCGGAGCCACAGCCAGACTGAGCCTGACCTCACGGCCGCATGATGCTGATACCGCATGGCAATTGCGCCTTGAAGGCGGTGTCCTGACCCCTCCATCCCCCGCGCCCGGTGCACCCGGAACGCGTGTGGTGGTGACCGATCTGTTCTTTGCGACACCAGCACGACGCAAGTTCCTCAAATCTGCCCGCGTGGAGGGCAGCCACGCCGAGGCGGTCATGCGCCGACTGGCGCTGTCAGCCCCGCATTGTGCCATGCGTTTCACGCTGGATGAGCGTCTGGTGTTCGACTTCCCCGCCCACTCGACTATCGCCCGCGTTCAGGCGGTTCTGGGCGAAAGCGACTCCCTGATCGCACTGGATGAGGAGCGTAATGGCCTGCATCTGAGCGGTTTCATCTGTGGGCCTGCGGCAACGCGGGCCACGGCAGCCGCCCAGTTTCTGGTTGTAAACAACCGCCCGGTTGCTGACCCGCTGATGAAGACGGCCATACGCGTCGCCTATCGCCCAGTCATCGAGCCGGGACGTCATCCTGTTCTGGCCTTGCATCTGCAACTGCCTCATGACCGCGTTGATGTGAACGTGCACCCGTCCAAGACCGAACTGCGCTTTGCCGATGAGGCGGATGTGCGCGGTCTGATGATCGGTGCCATGCAACGCGCTCTGGGGCACGGCGCGGGTGAGGGCGGCGTGAGGATACGTTTTGCCGCTCCGTCGCGTCAGGCCATCCACTATCCACCGCCCGACCCGATGCGCCTGACGCCGGGTTTTCTGGCAAGCCATGCCGCGCTCACCGGGAATGGCGCTCCCACGGCAACGGGGTCTGTCAGCCCGTATGGCGGCTTTCAAGAGCCGGACAGTTCTCCGGATGACCGCTCACTCGTCGCGCCGCTGGACGTGTTCGAACCGTCATCCCGCCCGCTGGTTCAGCCAGATGCCGCTCAAATGGCGCGCTTTCCCCTCGGCGCGCCAGTCGCACAGGTTTTCGACACCTATATCCTTGCTGTCGGTCAGGATGGTGATCTGATTCTTGTCGATCAGCATGCCGCTCATGAACGTCTGACCCATGAGAAACTGCTGGCTCAGTACACCAGTGGGTCGCTCAAGGCGCAGCGCCTCCTGCTTCCTGAGGTCATCGATCTGCCGCCCGGTCAGGCGGGCAGACTCATGGAATGGAAAGGGGCGCTCGAGGCGCTGGGACTGGAGATCGAATCTTTCGGGGGGGGCAGCGTGCTGCTGCGCACGATGCCCGTACTACTTCAGGGTGGTGACGGGAGCGCCTTGCTGCGCGATCTTTCCGAGGAACTGGCGGCAGATCCCGATCTGACGCCGGGCGACAGTGCGGCTCTAGAGCGTCGTATCGACGCCGTGATTGCCCGCATGGCATGCCACGGCAGCATTCGCGCCGGGCGACGGCTACAGCAGGACGAGATGGCGGCGCTCCTGCGACAGATGGAGCAGACGCCGCGCGCGGGTACGTGCTCTCATGGTCGGCCAACATGGCTGCGTCTTGGACGAGACGAGCTGGAAAAGCTCTTCGGCCGGATACGCTAGACTGACCTTCGTTTCCGGAAACCCTGCCCCGTATGCCCTGCCAGAGCACGGCGTACGGGGTAGAGTGCCCCGGGGCAGGGGATCAGGAGGGGCTTTGAGCCATCTTGTGACGCTTGGCGGCAGACGGATGTGTGACTGCCACGACATCACCGGAAACGAACAGGATTGAGTCGACAGCGTTCTGCAGCGCATCGGCAGCCGATTTCGTATCGCCGCCATCCATGAATACGGAAGCGCGATGCACGTCGCCCGAGATCATCTCAAGCGGCGCCAGAGCCACAACGTACTGCACGCTTGTGCCGACAACCTGAAGATCCTGATTGACCAGCTTCGTGTCACCTGCCTTGAGATGCTGGTTCGCATTGGCAAGAGCGGTCTGCTGCGCCGGGGCCAGCGTGTCGGTCACGGCATATTCGCCGCCAACAGGCAGCCAATGCAGGGGCACGCCACTGGCAGCAACACGCTTGGGCATGCCGTGGCTCGGAACAGGTTGCATGGCATCCTCGGCCTTGATGAAGGCCTTGCTATCCTTCGCAGCCTTATCCAGACGGGCCTCGGCATCGTTGATCAGGCTTTGTGCCTGCCCGTTCTGATTATTTGTCAGGGCCTGTTGCGCCAGAAGGATGTTAGCAAATGCCTTCTGCCCGTCCTTGGACAGGCGACCGAAGTCACGGGTGGCATTCACCTGGTCAGCCTTCATCATGGCAACGCTGCGGGCGGAGCTATCATCACCGGGGGCTGCGGCAGAAGCCGGTGTAACAGCAAACCCGGTGGACAGTGCAACAAGGGCAGCACCCGCACTCATCAGTCGACGCATCAGTAATCTCCTCAATACATATCCCGCAAAGCGGAATTTCGAGGATCAGAACGATGTCTTGAGCAGCTTGTTGCATGACAAGGCCGTTAACACGACGCCATCATAGCGCGGATGTCTGTGTTTCTTCAGGTGGGAGGAACGGTTTCGCCATCCGGAGGGGGCTTACGCGAGGTCAAAACATTGCCTGCCGAAGCCCCCGCAATGCACAGCACCCCCATCCATCTCGCCACGGAGAGTGATTCACCCAGCAGCAGAAGGCCGGAAATGGAACCCAGCACGGGCTCCAGACTAAGAAGGATACCCAGATCCCTCGGCCCCAGGCGCCGCATGGCCATCATGTCGAGAATATACGGCACGGCGGAGGAGAGAACCGCCACACCCACGGCCTGCATCCCCTGATGCGGATGCGTGATGGCAGGAGAGATGGCCGGTATCAGCCAGGGCAGCAGCAGGATGCCCGCTGTGGTCATTCCCAGTGTCGTGGCCTGTGCCGCAGGCATGACACGTCCGATACGTGTTCCTGTCAGAATATAGACGACCCAGCCAACGGCGCTGGTGAGCGCTGCGATCACGCCAATCGGGTCCAGATGGCCTTCCACATGGTCGGGGCGCAGCAGCAGATAGAGGCCACCCAGAACCATACCCGCCCATAGCAGATCGAGCAGGCGACGTGAGCCGATAAGCGCGAGCGAAAGCGGTCCCATGAACTCGAAGGCAACGACGAGACCAAGCGGCAGTCGCACCAGAGCGATATAGAACGCGAAATTCATGACCGCCATCGAGGCGCCATAGGGCAGTAACAGCTTCCACATGCCCGGTTTGAGCACGGACGGGCCGGGTCTCATCACGGTGAGCAGAATGACGGCGGCCAGACAGACGCGTAGCCCCACCATACCTTCCGCACCAAAAAGCGGAAACAGGCTCTTGGCGAGCGCCGCGCCAACCTGAAAGGAGGAAATTCCACCAATCAGAAGGGCAAGGCCACCAAGTTTGTCGAGACGGGTCGAAGTGGGGTGATCGAAAGCAGCCATCAGACGTCGAGCAATTCCGCCGTGCGGGCGTGCTCCTGAATGAAGCGAAAGCGCAGTTCAGGCTTGCGTCCCATCAGGCTCTCCACGCGATCGCTCGTGAGTGCCCTGTCCTCCGGCGGGGTCACAACGCGCAGCAGCGTGCGCTTGGCCGGGTCCATGGTTGTCTGCTTCAAATCCTTCACGGGCATTTCGCCAAGCCCCTTGAATCGCGAGATCTCGACCTTCGCGCCTTGTTTGAAGTCGCGCTTGAGGCGGCGCACGCGGTCATCATCATCCATCGCATAGATGGTCTTGGCCCCATGCGTCAGGCGATAGAGCGGCGGCTGGGCGAGGTAGAGATGGCCCTTGCGCACCAGATCGGGCATTTCCCGGTAGAAGAAGGTCATGAGCAGAGACGCGATATGCGCCCCATCCACGTCAGCATCGGTCATGATGATCACGCGTCCATAGCGCAGTCGGGCGACATCGAAGCTGGAGCCCGATCCACAGCCAAGCGCCTCGACCAGATCGCGCAGTTCCTGATTGGCCTTGAGCTTGTCCGCCGTGGCCGAGGCCACGTTGAGAATCTTGCCACGCAGCGGCAGCACCGCCTGCGTTTCACGGTCACGGGCCTGACGGGCTGAACCACCAGCCGAGTCGCCCTCGACGAGAAAGATTTCAGTGTCGGCGGCATTTTCACGCGTGCAGTCTGTCAGCTTGCCGGGCAGGCGCAGGCGACGCGTGGCGCTTTTGCGCGGTGTGTCCTTGCTTTCGCGTCGGCGCAGACGCTCTTCGGCGCGTTCGATGATGAAGGCCAGAAGATTATCCGCCTGAGCCGGGTTGCCGCCCAGCCAGTGATCGAGCCGGTCGCGCAAGGCGCCTTCAACGAGGCGGCTGGCCTCCTGCGTCGTCAGCTTTTCCTTGGTCTGACCCTGAAAATGCGGGTCACGAATAAAGACCGAGAGCTTGACCGCCAGCGCACCGAGCGCATCTTCCGCCGTTACTGCCGCCGCACGCTTCATGTTGCGGCTCTCACCCCAGGCGCGCAGCCCCTTGACGAGAGCCGATCTGAAGCCGGCCTCATGCGTGCCGCCCTGAGGGGTTGGAATGGTATTGCAATAGGAGGTCATGCTCGACGCTCCCTGCTCCAGAAACGCCACGGCCCATTCCAGCTTGCCCCCGGTCCGGCCATCAGCCGCCTGGGGCAACTCTGCCTCACCCGCCCAGACCGGTGCCAGCAGGGCGGGGCTGGCACCCAGCTCTGCATTCAGGCTGTCTGCCAGACCATTGGGAAAGTGAATGGTCGCCTCGGCCGGTATCTCGTCCCCTGCCTTTAGCACCGAGGGATCGACACTCCACCGGATCGTGACACCGCGGAACAGCGCCGCCTTGGAGCAGCAGAGGCGATAGAGCCGCAGCGGGGAGAAGCTGAGCCCGCCGAAGATTTCGGGATCGGGCGAGAAGCGTATGGTGGTCCCCCGGCGGTTAGGCGCATTGCCAACCTGCTGCAGGGGCGTCACCGGCTTGCCGCGGGCGTAATCCTGACGCCATAGCAGCTTCTCGCGGGCGACCTCGACTTCGAGCCGGTCCGAAAGGGCATTGACCACCGATGAGCCAACGCCATGCAGACCGCCTGACGTGTCATAGGCCTTGCCCGAAAACTTGCCGCCAGCATGGAGTGTGGTGAAAATCACCTCCAGGGCCGAGCGGTCGCGAAATTTGGGATGGGGATCGACCGGGATGCCGCGACCATTGTCGCGCACCATCAGCAGGTGGGGCCCCTCAAGGGCAAGATCGATGACGCTGGCATGGCCTGCCACAGCCTCATCCATCGCATTGTCGAGAATTTCGGATGCAAGATGATGATAAGCGGTGTCGTCGGTTCCACCGATATACATGCCCGGGCGCCGTCTGACCGGTTCGAGCCCTTCCAGGACTTCAATCTGGTCAGCGCCATAATTTTCCGGCACGGGGGCCTGCGCGGCCTTTCGCGGCCGACGCACGGGCTTTTCATCGCTCTTGAAGAGGTCGTCGTTCATATTGCGTTCTTGACGGCCTCGCCGGGGCGCCGTCAAGCGCCCCGTGCAGGAAGAGGATCAGATTTTAGGCGCGTGTCTTGCGATGGGTGCGCCGTGTGGTCGTGCTGCGGCTATGGGAGACTGCTTCGGGGGCCGAGCAGGTTTCGAACGAGGCCGGCTGAACCACGTCCTTCGCATCGGCGTAATGCGCAAGATCGGCACCATCATCGAGGGCATCGACCTCGTCGAACATCGCGACCCGCTGCTGACAGAAGATCGTACCTGCCTTGAGGCCGCCTTCCGACTGCACATTGGCAAGCTGCGTGATGTAATCGTCATGCGCCTTCGTGGCGTTACGGCCATAGGCTGACTTGAAATAGGTGTTGAGACGTTCTTCCTCGGCAGCCAGCTTGGGGCGGAACTTCGCTACAAACGCATTGTAGCGGTCCTGCGCGCTGCACGAGAGCGCCGTGACCATCAGTTCGCTCTTGAGACCCTGCACATTGAAGGCTTCATGGGCGGGGGACTCGCTGCACCCGGCGGCGTAAGCAGCACCGGAGGCGAAAAAGCTGCCAGCAATAAAGGCGCAGGCGGTGAGACGCGCAAACGGGCGCAGGAGGCGTTGCCGGGCTGAAAACGACATCAAGAGACTCCACAAGGGCAGAAACTGGAAAGCCGGAGATTCTCCGGGCAGGGCAGGCATGTGGCGGGCCAGATCAGGAGGCACGCGGGAATACGGAACTTTATCCGATTATGTCGCAGCAATTGCGGCGAGAAAATGCTCGCAGGCAAGCGTTTAGACTGATTCGGTGAAAAAAAACCCGCGCACCCTTTTCTTTTGATTCGGGCCCTGCTTCCCCCTTCCTGTGGGGCGCGGCTTGCGCTAGGGCCTTGGATGAATTTGTTTTCAGGTGCGTGAAACACGCTCCTGAACATCTTGTGTCGGGCCTGCTGGTGCAAAACAAGGCAGAATCGATTTTCGATGACATGTGATCAGTGGAGTTGATGGTGCGACTGCGTGGTTCTGCAATTACTCTCGTTTCGGCCCTGACCCTGGCGGCCTGCGCACAAAAGCCTGTTGTACAGCGCGTCGTGCCCCCCAATCCCTTCGGCTATCAGAAGGTCTCTGCTGTCTGTAAGACGACGCCGGTCAAGACAGCCGCTGATGGCAGCATGTCCGTCGATATGACAGTCCGTAGCGATGACGGGCTCTGTGCTCTTTCTGTTCAAAAGCCAGGGAATACGAATTACCGCTCCTTTGGCGTGTCACCTGCGCCAGAGCACGGCAAGGCCTTCATCTACAACTTCGATGACCATACCTATGTGACGTATACGCCCAGCACGGCCTATGCGGGCAAGGACAGCTTCACGGCGATCCTGATCCCCGGCGGTACCGAGCCGCGTACTAAGCTGACCGTCAATGCCATGGTCGATGCGACCGGCGTGACCGTTGCTGCCCCGCCTGCGCCTGTTCTGGCCCCTGCCGCCAAGAAGCCGGTTGCCAAGCGTACGGCTACACGTCGCAAGACCAGCAAGAAGTAAGGGTTACAGCCGGGGGGCTTTTTCGGAAGCCCCACCGGTCGAACTTTCCAAGGGCGGCGCCAGCCCGCCGGCCTGAGTGCGGCGCAATCAATTTCCCTGCGCGCGCGTTATCTGCCCGGATTCTGCGCTTTCTTCAGATCGAAAATGAAATCGGCTCGTGGACGGGCCGTCGGAGGCCTGCAGCCTCGGCGCGGCGCACCATTTCCTCAAGGGTCAGTGCGGCCATTTCACTGCGAACCGTCTCATCCAGAACCTGCCAGCATGGCTCGATAACGCTGCGAAAGAGCGCGCCTTGAGCGGTCTCCTCGGTCCCGGTATCTTCCGATACAACCACGCGGACAATCTCATCGAGGCCAATATCGCGTTGTGGCCGCCCCAGGCGATAGCCACCACGGGGCCCACGCACGCTTTCCAGCAATCCCGAGCGTGACAGAGCCTGAAGCAGGGGCTCGATCCCACGGCGGGCCAGCCCTGCGCGTTCGGCGATATCCCCACCGCTCACCAGGCTTGAGCGCCCTGCATGGAAGGCCACATCGACCATGATGATCACGGCAACCATCGCCCTGTCCCTGCGGAGATACATGCAGATTTTTCCTCAATGACAAATTACGCGTAATATAGCAGTTATTGCCTGCAAATCACAGACCGGCATCGCAGGAAAGCCGACATTGCAGGAAACATCGTCCTGCCATCTGATACGAGGGACCCAACTATGACCATTCGACACGAAAAGGACGAGGCGCGTGGTTTTGCATCGCGCTATGCCGCACCGAGGGGTCGTGTCTATGAGTCGATTCTGGAAACGGTGGGCGGTACGCCGCTGGTGGCCGTGCCGCGCCTAACCGAGGCTGACAAACTTCACGCCCGGTTGCTGCTGAAACTGGAATTCTTCAACCCGCTCGGCTCGGTAAAGGATCGTATCGGCCTTGCCCTGATCCAGCAGGCCGAGGCCCGGGGCGACATCACACCGGGGCGTACCGTTCTGGTGGAACCGACCTCAGGTAATACCGGTATCTCCCTGGCTTTCGCCTCGGCGGCTCTAGGCTACAGGCTGATCGTGACCATGCCGGAAAGCGCCTCGATCGAGCGACGCAAGATGCTGCGCATGATGGATGCCCAGCTTGAACTGACGCCTGCGGCGCGCGGCATGGCCGGGGCCATTCTTCGCGCGGAAGAACTTGTCGCCTCGCTGCCCGATGCCTGGATGCCAAGCCAGTTCGATAATCCCGCGAACCCGGAAATCCATGCTCTGACCACCGCCGAGGAGATCTGGGAGGATACGCAGGGCAAGGTCGATCTGGTGGTCGCAGGTGTCGGCACAGGAGGTACGCTGACAGGGATCGCCCGCACCTTGCGTCCCAGAAAGCCCGAAATGCAGTTCTGGGGCGTCGAGCCCGCCGAAAGCGCCGTGCTGAATGGCGATGATCCCGGCCCGCATGGTATCCAGGGTATCGGTCCCGGCTTCTGCCCGAATACGCTCGACTCCTCACTGCTCGATGGCGTTCTGGCGGTGTCCGAGCGCGATGCGATGGCTGCGGCCCGGCGCTGTGCACGCATTGAGGGCATTCCCATCGGTATTTCTTCCGGCGCCTCGCTCCATGCCGCTCTGGCGCTGGCACAGCGCGAGGAAAACGCCGGCAAGACGATCGTCTCGATCGTACCGTCCTTTGCGGAACGCTACCTCTCGACGTCGCTCTTCAACGGGCTGGTCTGATCACCAGGCATGAAAAAGCCCTGAAGCCGCCAAGCGGCTCAGGGCCTGTTTCATCGCCATCCGACCATGTCCGTAGCACGTCGATCCATCACGCGACCCCTCAGGCAGCGTGATGGCCCTGATCAGTGCAGGATGATCTCTACACGGCGGTTCTGCGGTTCACGCGTGTTGGGGCCGGTCTGGACAAGCGGGTTGCTTTCACCATAGCCCTTGACCGCAATCAGCCCACCGGCCACGCCGTCACGGATCAGCTCAGCACGCACGGCATCGGCACGACGTTGTGAAAGCTTCAGGTTGTAGCTGGCACCACGGGCGCCCGGATGAGCCGCGCTGTTATCCGTGTAGCCATTCACCTCAATGCGGGTCAGCTGCGTGTGGGTTGAGTTCTGTGCGGCCGTGCCGACAATCGAACGCGCCCTGTCCGTCAGATCCGCACGATCCCAGTCAAAAAACACCAGATAGCTGCGGGCCGGTGCTGGGGCGGGCGCTGTCATGACGGGAACACTGCGCGGCGGCGGCGGGGCAGGATTGAACTCGTAGCGCAGGCCCAGCAGCAAGGAATGGTTGAAATCATTGCGGGTGACACGATTGCCATCCATCGCCCCTGCAGGGCGTGGGGTGTCGTAACCACCAATGCTGCCATACCCCGTTGCGTGATGGCCGTTGGGGCCAAGCAGCGAATAGAAGCGATACTCGGTGGTGAAAGACAGACCGACGGCGAAAGGTACGGGGAAGGACAGGCCGAAGATGCCCTGATAGGCAAAATTGCTCGTTGTCCCGCCAATTTTCTGGCTGAGATAGTTGTTCGGTGCCCGCACCGAGGCGTTCATGGCCTGCCAGCCATAGCCGATACCAGCGCCGAAATAGGGATAGACCCAGTTGGCACCGATATCCATATCGAACAGGGCATTGGCCATCACGCCATAACCCTGCTGACGACCACCTGCTGCCGAAGGGAAGTAGCTGGACTTGAACTGCTGCAGGCGATTGTTGCGGTAATTGCCTTCGACTTCAACGCGAAAGCCGTTACCAAGACCCCAGCCGACCGAGCCCAGCCCTGTTACACCAGCGTCATAATGGTCACGACCGCTCGGCAGAACAGGTGACAGACGCACGGTCTGATCCTGGTTGAAGCTCGCGCCACCGGAACCAGCCACATACAGGCCCTTGACGACCTGTGCGTGGGCGGGTGCTGCAGCGAGGGTGAAACCGACAAATCCAAAGCCGGCCAGTGCGGTCAGACTCTGCCCATGTCGGCCCATGAGGCGGGAGAAGGATCCGACCACCTGCCGGACATCGTAAAACGGGCGGCAAACGGCTTTACCGCGCGTTCGGTGTTCCAGCGTCATATCGTCTTCTCCATCCTTTTCACGCGGCAGACTGAGAGCAGGCCAGTCTCCTGGCCGTCCGCAGCGATCTGAATGCCGTCTTTTCGCTGAACTGTCATCCCTGTGCAACGCATGTTTCCTCTCCCGGTGCGTTCACCAAGTGAGGCACTTCCTTCTTCCTGCCCCGAGTGTGGGATGGCTGCAACACTCCTCGTGACGATGCCTTGTCGCGTGTGCCGCCCGTAAGACTGACTCAGCCTCCGCGATCTGGCAGGATATGTTCTATGGGCTCGTCTATGCTCCCGAGGGTGAACTCAAGAACCCACAGGTCAGGATCATAACGTTTCTGGCGCTCGAGATAGGCGTCCAGCGCGAGGGGATCGCTCATGCAATGACGCTCCCAACCCTGTCCCAACCCCGCAACACGAAGCACCGCAAGGCGGTTCTCCTTGTCAGTCAGTACAATCAGCAGCGCCCCGGCATCTTCATCGCCTCGCTTGAGCATCATCGCACCATGACCCTGACTTTGCACGAGCCGCATGAGCGCGCGCGCCCAAAGGCCTGTTTTCAAGCGGGCTTCCGTCACGGTGAAGCGTCGTCCATATCATCTGGCATGGCGGCCAAGGCAGCGCGATAGCTCGCGGGCCGGTGCAGGAGCAGGGCAGCTGTATCGAGGTCCGTATCTGTGCCAAGAGCTGCAGGGCAGTGACGACGGATATCGAGAATGCGCGAGACGCTGACCGGAAAACGGATTTCGCGACTGGCTCGTACGGTGTCGGCATCCTGCAATCTGCCCTGCGCAAGAGCGCCCAGCTGTTGTTCCAGGGAGAAGGCTCCGCGCGATGTGCAGATCTGTGGCGTAACACCCAGTCCCTGCAGCGGCCAGCCAAGCGGTGCCAGCACGCGGCTCCATGTCACGAACAGCTCGCCGCCATCAGGCATCTGGCCAATGGCCTGCACCAGGCCTTTGCCGAGGGTTGCACTGCCAATCACAACTGCGCGTCGATGATCGGACAGGGCAGCTGCCATGATCTCGGCCGCGCTGGCCGTTCGTCCATCGACCAGAACCGTGATGGGCAGGCCATGTGTCATGTCACCGCCCTGCACCGCCCAGATATGGTTCGATTTCGGATCCCGCCCTTTCGTGACAACGGCAATGCCCTGATCGAGAACCAGCGCAGTCGCGGTCACGGCCTGTTGCAGTACTCCGCCGCGATCACCACGCAGATCAAATATCAGCCCGATCAGCTTCTTGTCCTGCAGGGCCTGATCGATATTCTGGCTCAGTTCCTCCGCTGTATCCGATGAAAACGACGAGATACGCATCACGGCGATATGGTCGTGAGTACTGGCAAACACTGTCTGAGGCGGCACGATCTGACGATCGAGGCGCATGATCGCCCCATGACGCCCGGGATCGGCCAGCAGCAGCTTGACCTTGCTGCCGGGTGCACCAACCAGCCAGCTTTCCACGCTCGCCGGGTCCTGGTTTCGAGTCGATTTCCCGTCAACAGCGAGGAGCTTCTGACCAATGTTTGCTCCAGCTGCCCAGGCTGGCCCATTGGCGTTGATCGCTCCGATCACCAGCGCAGTACCGTCCCGCACCAGTGAGATGCCGACCCCCGCCACATCACCCGTGCGGTTTGCGCGGTCGTTACCGGCGGATGAAGGCGCTACATAACGTGAGTAGGGGTCAAGATGGTTGAACAACTCGTCAAAAAAGCTCTGTAGCAGGGCGTCGCGGCCGGCGCTCCTCAGCGCGGGTGAGGCACGCCATGCCGCATTCATGATCGAGACCAGAACACGTATCCAGTCGCCTGTTTCGTTTTCGCCTGGCTCGCGGAACTCCGCGATGGTTTTCTGGCTTAGGCTCAAACGAATGAGCGGCGCTTCGCGCGGTGCTGGCGATGGCTCCTCAATCGTTATGGAGGGATCGATCGCTGTCAGGCCATCAAGGCCCCATAGGCTGTACGTGCGGCTTGAATGGGCATCCAGAGTTCGTGGTGTGAGAAACCGGAATGCGCTCGACAGGACAGAAGCAAGGAGTCCCGTATCCAGCGATCGAGAAGTCTGGGCGTTGCTGGCTATAGGGTCCTGCGCACTCTGCGACAGGGTCGCTTGCGCAAGTTCTGTCTGGGGAGCGCCTCTTGAACGAGAGTGGGCGGCTTCAGCGGGATATGGTCCAGCCAGAGTGGCAAAGGCAACGGCCAGCCCCATTGCGCCCACAAGCCCTCGTGAGGGCGCGCCAGTCAGGAAAGGAACGTTGTTCAGAGCCGGTGACCTTGACCATCAGGGCGATGGCTTCCCCCATCGAGTGCCGCTTTAACGGTCCTGCCTGGACCGCGAAAGGGAGCCTAACAGGGAGAGCGACGTTTTTGCCACGGTCTGTGGCATCAAAAACGCAAATTACGCGGCGTCATCACCATCTGTTGTCCTTGAAGCGCGTGATTTCCTCGCTGGTTTCTCATCCCCCGCCTTTTCTGGGGCTTTTTTTCTGGCGGGTGCCGCCTTTTTGGCTGCCGGTTTCTTGGCGGCAGCTTTCGGCGCGGCCTTCTTGCGAGGCGTGGCCTTTTCGGTCGCTGCGTCGCCCGACGCGGCTTTGGTCGTGGTCTTGCGTGTGGTCTTGCCCTTGGCCTTCAGGGGTTTCCCCTTTTCAGCCAGAAGCGCCAGAGCCTCATCGAGGGTCACGTCATCCATCATCTGGCCCTTGGCCAGATTGGCCACGACCTGCCCATGCTGCACGTAAGGGCCAAATCGTCCCTTGCGGACCATCACGGCCTCGCCGTCCTTGGGATGAGCACCGAGATTGCGAATCGATGCCAGCTTTTTGGCCAGCGAGTCGATGGCGCGATTGAGCCCAACCGTCAGCACGTCATCATCGGCATCGAGCGTACCGAAAATGGACCCCATCTTCACATAGGGGCCAAAACGCCCCAGCCCGGCCTCGATCATCTCGCCGGTTTCAGGATGAGGGCCCAGCTTGCGCGGCAGGGAGAGAAGGCCGATCGCCTTGTCCAGCGTCAGCTTGTCGCCCTCCAGCCCCTTAGGGATGGTGGTGCGCTTGGGTTTGATCTTCTTGTTCTCGGGGTCGGCCTCACCGCGCTGGATATAAAGACCGTAAGGCCCGCGACGCACGGTCACTTCCTCACCCGTTTCCGGATCCTGACCGAGGCTTTTCATCCCTTCCTTGAGCGTCTCGCCCTCGCCACCATCCTCGGCCACGAGGCGACGGGTGAACTGGCAGGTCGGATAATTCGAGCAGCCGATGAAGGCCCCGAACTTGCCAAGACGCAGCCCCAGGCGCCCCGTGCCACAGGCCGTGCACTGCCTTGGGTCACCGCCATCTTCACGCGCAGGGAAGAAATGCGAGCCCAGATCCTCATCGAGCGCGTCGATGACATCCGAGATCTTGAGGTCCTTGGTCTGTGCTACGGCCGCCGAAAAATCGCGCCAGAACGCAGCCATGATGTCGTGCCAGTCGGCGCGACCATCGGAGATGTCATCGAGCTGTTCTTCGAGCGTCGCCGTGAAATCGGTGTCCACGTAGCGTTCAAAGAAGGAGGTCAGGAATGCCGTGACCAGCCGGCCGCGATCCTCGGGAATGAAGCGCCGCGCATCCAGACGCACATAATTGCGGTCGCGCAGAACGGTCAGGATCGAGGCATAGGTCGAGGGACGGCCAATGCCGATTTCTTCCATACGCTTGACCAGGCTGGCTTCCGAGAAGCGCGGCGGCGGCTGGGTGAAATGCTGGTCAGCCTCGACACCACGGGTCGAGAGCGCATCACCCTCGCTCATGGCTGGCAGGACGCGGCCTTCATCCTCATCCGATTTGGTATCGTCACGCCCCTCGCTATAGAGCTTGAGATAACCGTCAAACGCGATGATCGAGCCATTGGCGCGCAGAATGGTGCGCTGCGCGGCATCGGACAGATCGACCACAACCTGATCGAGCTCTGCCGACTGCATCTGTGACGCGACGGCGCGTTTCCAGATCAGCTCGTACAGGCGCATCTGTTCACCCGAGAGATGCCGGGCCATTGACTCAGGCGTGCGCGTGACATCGGTGGGGCGAATAGCCTCATGCGCTTCCTGCGCATTCTTGGCCTTGCTGGTATAGACGCGCGGTTTTTCCGGCAGATAGGGCGCGCCGTAACTGCTCCCGATCATGTCGCGGATGGCGTGGACGGCTTCGGCCGCCATCGTCACACCATCGGTACGCATATAGGTGATCAGACCGACCGTCTCGCCGCCCAGATCGACACCTTCATAGAGCTGCTGGGCAGCACGCATTGTCGATTGCGCGCTCATGCCGATCTTGCGCGAGGCTTCCTGTTGCAGCGTCGAGGTGGTAAACGGCGCGGGCGGGTTGCGTCTGGCCTTCTTGCGCTCGACGGAGCGGACCTTGAAGCCTGTAGAGGCCACGAGGTCACGCGCCGCATGGGCTTTCTCGGCATTGTCCAGATCGAACTGATCGAGCTTGCGGCCATCAAGATGCGTCAGTCTTGCCGAAAAGGCAGTATTGCGCGGCGTCGCGAAAGACCCTGTGACCGACCAGTATTCGCGGCTTTTGAAAACCTCGATCTCAGCCTCACGCTCGCAGATCAGCCGCAGCGCGACGGACTGCACGCGACCGGCGCTGCGGCTGCCGGGCAGTTTGCGCCACAAGACAGGTGAGAGGGTAAACCCGACCAGATAATCAAGCGCACGGCGGGCCATATAGGCATCGATCAGAGGCTGATCGAGCGCACGCGGATTCGCCATGGCCGTCTGCACGGCTGATTTTGTGATCTCATTGAAGGTGACGCGCTGCACGTTCTTGCCGCGCAGCAGGTTCTTCTCTTCCAGTGCGGCACGGACATGCCAGGAAATGGCCTCGCCTTCGCGATCCGGGTCAGTGGCGAGATAGAGCGTATCGGCGTTCTTGACCGCTTTCGCGATAGTGGCGATCTGCTTCGCCCCACGCTCATCGGTCTGCCAGTCCATGGCGAAATTCTCGTCAGGCCGCACGCTGCCGTCTTTGGGCGGCAGATCGCGGACATGGCCGAAGGATGCCAGAACGATAAAGTTATCGCCCAGATATTTGTTGATGGTCTTTGCCTTCGCCGGGCTTTCGACCACTACGACATCAGTCATCTCTACTCCAGAACCGCTCCGGCCTGTTCGTAACCGTTGGGTCAGGCTGTCAGGACAACCTGCCCCCCGGGAAGGAAGGTCGCTGTGCCGCCAAGTTCGAGTTCTGACAGGGCGGACAGCACCGTGGAAACCGAGAACTGGCAGTGCGCCACGATATCGTCAACTGCCACAGGCGTCGGAGAGAGAAGCTCACATATTCTTTTTTTGACGCTCTCGGAGTCCGGAGGCGGTGAAAACCCTGCGCTTTCGGGCTCTGAAAAGCCTGGCAGACCTGTCCAACGAGGTTCGATACGGGTGCGTGCGCCGCTTTCGATCTGGTTCAGGACATCCTGCGCCGTCTCGGTCAGAATCGCGCCCTGTCGCAACAGGTCGTTGCCACCGCGTGAGCGTGGGTCGAGTGGTGAGCCCGGAACGGCAAACACGTCCCGTCCGTAATCGAGGGCAAGGCGCGCGGTGATCAGTGTGCCTGAGCGCATCGCGGCCTCGATCAGGATGACACCCAGAGAGAGGCCGGCGATCAGACGGTTGCGTCGCGGGAAGTGACTGGCTTGGGGAATCGTACCGAGAGGGGCCTCGGTCACAACGCAGCCCCGTTCAGCAATGGCGCGATAGAGTGCCTCGTTTTCGGGGGGATAGAAACAGTCGAGGCCGCCCGCTGCGGCACCAACCGTCATGCCCTGATGCAGGGCCGCACGATGAGCGACAGTATCGATCCCGCGGGCCAGGCCCGACACGATCACGCAGCCCTCTTGGGCAAGAACCCCGCTCAGGCTCTCGGCAATGCGCAACCCTCCGGCTGAGGCATTGCGTGCGCCGACAATTCCAATGGCCTTCTGTGACAGTTTTTCAGCCTGGCCCCATAGGCTCAGAACGGGGGGAGCATCGGTAATGCGTGAGAGGAGGGGGGGGTAGTCCGGGTCGCCAAGAAGCAACATGCGCCCACCGTGTTGCGCCAGCCTCTCCTGCTCAGCTTCGACACTGTCTCTCGTCGGGATGGCAATGGTGGCGCGCCGTCCCGCCTTGCGCACGCGTTCGGGCAATGCCTCGATGGCGGCGCTGGCAGTCCCGTGCTCATTCATCAGCCGTCGGAAGTTGACGGGGCCGATGCCATCCGTGCGGGCCAGGCGCACAATGTCGAGCCGTTCATTTCCCTGGGGTACGGCCGACATGATGGGTCAGATTTCCCGCTTGGTCTGGGGCGGCGGGTCAATATTGATTCGCGATTCCCGCCCCGTGAGCAGACGTCGGATATTACTCGTGTGACGCAGGAGAATGATAAGTGTCAGGATGAGTGTCGCGATGGAAAGCGGGCTGTGCAAGGGCTGTTCACTCAGCGGGGCCATGATGAACGGTGCCACGGCAAAAGCAGCCAGCGCCCCTGCTGATGAGATATGGGAGAGTTTGGCAACCGCCAGCCAGACCAGACAGCAGGCAATGCCCACGGGCCAGCACAGGGCAAACAGCGCCCCCAGCCCGGTCGCAACGCCCTTGCCCCCGCGAAAGCCAAGCCAGACCGGAAAGCAATGGCCAATCACGACACAGACTGCGGCGACAGCCATACCTGTCTGGATGCCGCCATCAAGCAAAAGCCGGACCAAGAGCACCGCCAGTGCCCCCTTGAGTCCGTCGAGCAGCAGGGTTGCCGCAGCCAGACCTTTGCGACCCGTGCGCAGGACGTTCGTCGCGCCGATATTGCCCGAGCCGATCTTGCGTATGTCACCCGCCCCGCCGACACGGCTGATCAGCAACCCGAAAGGGATGCTGCCCAGCAGATAGGCGATACCGGCACACAGCAGGAAAGGTGGCGTGAGCAGATGATGGATCATCAGGCAGCACCATCAAAAACGCGGTGCCCGTTCTTCCATGTCCCCAGCACACGCCCCTTGAGACGCTTGCCATCAAAGGGTGTGTTCTGCGCCCGTCCGGGCTGTTCGCCCGCTTCAACCACCCATTCAGCTGCGGGGTCGAACAGGCACAGATCGGCGCTTGCGCCGTCGTCCAGCGTTCCGGCATCGCTGCCCAGCAACCGGGCAGGGCGGCGGGTGAGCAGCGCAATGAGTTGCGTCAGGGTAAGCACGCCGTCATGCACCAGAGACAGACCGACACCCAGCAGCGTGGTCAGGCCTGTCCCGCCTGCGCAGGCCTGAGCGAAAGGCAGGCGCTTGTCATCGGCGTCCCATGGCGCATGGTCCGAGGCAATGGCGTCGATTGTCCCATCCGCGAGCGCCGCACAGACCGCCAGACGGTCCTCTTCTGCACGCAACGGAGGCGAAAGCTTGGCGTAGGTACGAAATTCGCCAATCGCCTCTTCATTCAGCGCAAAATAGGGGGGCGCCGTGTCGCAGGTAATGGCCAGACCCCGGGCCTTGGCCTGACGGATCAGATCGAGCCCTTCGCCGGTCGAGACATGGCCGAAATGCAAGGGGGCGCCGGTCATTTCCGCAAGACGGATATCGCGGGCAATCAGAATGGCCTCAGCAGCGGCAGGTATCTGGGGCAGGCCCATGCGGGTTGCCAGTGCTCCCGCCGTGGCAGCGCCCCCTTTTGCCAGAGACGGGTCTTCCGGGTGCTGCACCACCAGAGCGCCAATCCCCTTGGCATAGGCCAGAAGCTGGCGCATGCGCTTGGTGTCGGCAATGGCATGAATACCATCGGTAAAGGCAACCGCCCCGGCTTCGCGCAACATGCCAAGCTCGGCCATTTCCTCACCCTTGCAGCCCTTGGTGAGCGCGCCGTAGGGCAGGATGGTGACGAGGCCTGTTTCCTCGCCACGGCCACGCAGCAGGCGCACCAGAGCGGGCTCGTCGATGGCAGGTTTGGAATTGGGCAGGGCCGCCAGCGTTGTCACGCCACCGGCAACCGCGGCGCGGGCGCAGGAGGCGATGGTTTCACGATATTCAAAACCCGGCTCGCCGATCGCAACACGCATATCGACCAAGCCGGGGCAGAGAACCGCGCCCTGACCATCGATACTCTGGGCCCCTTCCGGCGCACCTTCGGCGCCAGCCTTGTCACGCCCCGCGATGCAACCATTTGAAATGCGCAGGCGCGAAAGCGACTCCTGACCCGTTACCGGATCGATTAGCCGGACATTTTCGAAAATGAGATCGGTCATGACGCTGTCCGCATACGTGAGAGTCGGTCGAGCACAGCCATGCGCACGGCTACGCCCATTTCGACCTGTTCCTGAATGACGCTCTGCGCTGAGTCCGCCACGTCCGAGGCAATTTCGACACCACGGTTCATCGGACCCGGATGCATGACCAGTGCGCCGGGTTTCGCCAGGGCGAGGCGGCGGCTGTCGACGCCATAGAAACGGAAGAACTCACGAGCACTCGGCACCAGCCCGGCGCCCATGCGCTCGCGTTGCAGGCGCAGAGTCATGACCACATCGGCATCACGCAGGCCGCTTTCCATATCGTGATGGATCGTGACCGAACCCAGCGAAGCCATCGCCGCAGGAACGAGGGTGGGCGGTCCCACCAGACGCACCTTGCTGCCCATCGCGGTCAGCAGATGGATGTTCGAGCGCGCGACACGGCTATGGCCGACATCACCACAGATCGCGACAGTCAACCCACTGAGTGTGCCAAGATGTCGCTTGATGGTCAGGGCATCGAGCAGGGCCTGTGTCGGGTGCTCATGCATGCCGTCACCGGCATTGACCACACTGGCCTCGACCTTCTGGGCCAGCAGGGCTGGCGCACCCGAGGCCGCGTGACGGACCACCAGCAGGTCGCAGCGCATGGCGTTGAGCGTGGCCGCCGTGTCGAGCAGCGTCTCACCCTTGTTCACCGAGGAGGTGGCGACCGTCATATTGATGACATCCGCCCCCAGACGCTTGCCCGCCAGCTCGAAGCTCGTGCGTGTGCGGGTGCTGTCCTCGAAGAACATGTTGATCACCGTCCGGCCGCGCAGCGCATCACGCGGGGCGGTGCGTGAACGGCTCAGCAGGGCATAATTTGCCGCGAGATCGAGATAGGGGGTGATCTCCTCGGCGCTCATGCCCTCAAGGCCGAGCAGATGATGCCGTCGGGTGAGCGTGTCAGCCATGCGCGATCGCGGCTCCTATACGGGCCAGAACCTCGTCCCGGCCAAGGGCTTGCAGTGTCAGGTCGATACCGGGCGATACCGTGCTGCCGGTCATGGCCGCACGCAGGGGCTGGGCAACCTGACCCAGCTTGATGGCTTTCGCCTCGGCGAATTCGCGAAGTGCGCCATCAATGGCCGACGCTTCGAATGGCTCCACCAGAGCGAGGGCCTGCGCCACACCGCGCAGCACATCCTTGCCTTCTTCCGAAAGCTGCTTCTGTGCCTTGGCGTCATAGGTAAAGGGCAGGGAGCGACCCAGAAACGCCGCGCTGTCGGCGAGGTCTGTCAGAAGCTTGGCGCGCTCCTTGAGGCCCGGCATCAGCGTCAGTACGCGGGCGTGCAGCGCATCATCCACTGTCACGTCCTCGCGTTCCTTCAGGCGTTCGATCACATCGTCGGTCAGACGGGCATCATCGGCCTCACGCATATAGACACCGTTCAGATGCGTCAGCTTGACGTAATCCATGCGTGATGGTGAGCGACCGACGCCATCCAGATCGAACAGGCGGATCTGCTCCTCACGATTGAGGATCTCGGCATCGCCATGACCCCAGCCCAGACGCAGCAGGTAATTGCACAGCGCCTCCGGCAGAAAGCCCTCATCGCGGAATTCGACCACTGACTGCGCACCATGACGCTTGGAGAGCTTCGCGCCGTCCGGCCCGTGAATAAGCGGCAGATGCGCGAAATGGGGCAGATCCCAGCCCATGGCGCGATAGATCATCGCCTGACGAAACGTGTTGGTCAGATGATCATCGCCACGGATCACATGGGTGATCGCCATATCATGGTCATCGCACACCACGGCATGCAGATAGGTGGGTGTGCCATCCGAACGGAGGATGATCAGATCATCCATTTCGGCATTGGCGACGCGGACCTCGCCCTGGACCAGATCGTTAATGATCGTCTCACCCTCGCGCGGGGCCTTGAGGCGCACGGCGAAGGGCGCTCCCTCGGGAGCTTCAGAGGGGTCACGGTCACGCCACATGCCATTATAGCGCGGCGGCTGGCCATTCGCGATGGCGTCCTCGCGCATCTGCTTCAACTCGTCTGCCGTGCAGTAGCAGCGATAGGCCAGACCCTTTTCAAGCAGTTCCTGCGCCACTTCCGTATGGCGTCCCTGACGCGTGGACTGGAATACAGGCTCCTCATCCGCGGTGATGCCCATCCAGGCCAGCCCTTCGAAAATCACATCCACCGCGCGCTGCGTCGAGCGCTCGCGGTCCGTGTCCTCGATTCTGAGCAGGAATTGCCCACCGTGATGGCGGGCAAAAAGGAAATTGAAGAGGGCCGCACGGGCATTGCCGATATGCAGCAAGCCGGTGGGAGAAGGGGCAAAGCGTGTGCGAACGGTCATGGCGCTCCCATAGCATGATTGCGTGCGCCACACTACCGGATGGCGATTTGTTGTCCGGGTATCATGAGAGGCAAGTCATGCCTCATGAGCGCGCTGCCCCATGCCCCGAGAAAGGACAGTCACCCTCATGGAAACCTGTCTGGTGAAAATCTGGCACGGGGGGAGCACGCCCCTTCCGGGCAGCGGGCCAAGCCCCGTAGAGGCTGCGGATTGCCGGTTGCCTTGCAAGGGGCATATCGGCCAGATGTCTGCCGGGTCAGGTTCCAGATCGAAGCAGTATCCTGCGAACAGTATTTGCAGAAACCTGTATTCGATGTAACGATCCCGATATGAAAAAACGATTGCTTCCCGCCTGCCTCGCATCTCTCGCCTGCGTTCTCGATCTGGGGGTGGCGTCTGCCCATGCTGCACCCGTCGCACCGCGCGTCATTATTGTCGCAGGCTGGGAAAACGGTGCAGATACAGGTGATGCGCCGGGCGAATATCAGGACTGGGTCGAGCGTGAGCATCTGAGCGAGACAGTGCCGGTGCGTGGCGTGAAGGAGCCCATTCTGCGGCGCAATAACGACGGGGTATATGGCATTGTGCTGCGCTCCGGCCCGTCGGAACTCATGGCTCTGGCGCTCGACCCGGCATTTGACCTGAAAAAGACCTACTGGATCTTCACCGGCATTTCCGGCGTGAACCCCAATGTGGCCTCGGTCGGAAGCGTGGCCTGGGCGCGCTGGGTGGTGGATGGCGATGCCCTGCGCGAACTCGATGACCGCACCATTCCCAAGGACTGGCCCTATGGGCTTTACGCCATTGGGGCAGATCGCCCGAACACCCTGCCGAAAGATCCCAATCACTATGGCTCGGTGACGGATGTCGCGCAGTTGACCAAGGCCTATGCGCTCAATCAGTGTCTGGCGCGGTGGGCCTATGGTCTGAGCAAGGATGTCAAATTGGCCGACGACCCGGAAATTGCCCGCCGACGCGCAGCCTGGCCTGCGAGCCTTCCTGCCAGCAAGCCCCCGATGATCCTGATGGGCGAGACCTTGGGGGCCTTGCGCTACTGGCATGGCGAGGCACGCAATGACTGGGCGCAGGACTGGGTGAAACTCTGGACGAAAAACCAGGGCGTTTTCGTCATGACCAATGAGGAAAGCCAGACCAACCAGAAGCAGATGCGCCTGCTGGCAAAATGGGGCTATGTCGATCCGGACCGGGTGATGGTGCTGCGTTCAGGCTCCAACCCTTCCATGCCACCCCCGCATGTTTCCCTGACCCAGTCGATGGGCGATGAGGGACCCGGGCAGAATATCGCTTTCGACAATAATGAGCGCGTCGGGGCACCGGTCGTGGCGGAGCTGGTCCGCCATTGGGATTACTATCGTGACCATGTGCCCTCCGCCCCCTGAAAGCGCTGGACAGGGTGCCTCTGACAGGTGCGCCTTGCCCTGTCGGAGCAGAGGGATGTGACGCTCTCCCGCCTTGCCGGGTCTCTTGAGACCATTCTGCTCTCGCAGGGGCGCGGGCTTGCAGCCTGGCTTGCCGTAGCATGGGCCGCTGGGTGCCTGATCTATTTCCTGCCCCGTTACGAGCCCGGTTTCTGGTGCGCGAGTGCCTGCGTCCTCGCGGGGCTGGGCATAGTGCTGTCAGGGTGGTCCCGTATCACTGCCAGAAGCCTTGGCTTCGTCATGGTGATGGCGGGCGCGGGGTTTCTGCTGGCGCTGGTGCAGGCAGGGCGGCAGCCTCCCATGCCTGCGCTTCCCTCACTGGCCGTCGTGTTGCATGGCAGGGTGATCGATGTCGCCACGACCACAGAGCCTGGCCAGATCCTTCAGCGCTTGCGCGTAAGAGATGCCGTGTTCGAGAGCGGGGTTGATATCGGCATGGCCCCGCTACAGCGGGATTTGCTGCTCTTTACCCATGAGGGCCAGACCTATGTTCCGGGCATGTTGCTGCGCCTGCGGGCCGTATTGCGTCCGCCCGACTGGCCGGATTTCCCCGGTGCGCGCGATCGGCAAAGAGAGGCGTGGTTCGATGCCCTCGCCGGGTCCGGACGAGTGCTGGGCGTGCCAGAGATCGTCGCTGCACCGCAGGGCTACAGGCTGGGGCGCTGGCGCGCCTCGATCACGTCAGAAATCATGCACCATCTCGAAGGGCAACGCGCCGCCATTGCCGCCACCCTGCTGGCCGGACATGGCGAGGGGATAAGCCAACAGACCAGACAGGCCTATGCGGCATCGGGGCTGGCCCATATCCTTGCCGTAGCGGGGCTGCATCTGGGTCTGGTCATGGGCGCCCTCTTCGCGGCTGTGCGGATGGGGCTCGTCCTTTGGCCGTGGCTCGGCCTGCGTCTGCCCTGTCGGGAAATCGCTGCCTTCGCGGCACTGGCAGGGGGCGTGATCTATGTGGCGCTCACCGGGTTCCATCTGCCAGCCTTGCGCAGTCTGGGCATGGCGGGTCTGGCAACCCTTGCCCTTCTGAGCGGGCGTCGCGTGCTTTCCATGCGCTCGCTGGCTCTGGTGGCGCTGGTCCTGCTCATGGCGTCTCCGGTGCTGGTGCTCGATCTATCATTCCAGATGTCATTTGCAGCCGTTATGGCCCTGATTGCGGGCTACGAGGCCATGCGGCCTTGGTTTGTCCGGCGAGCCGAACAGGGGCATCAGGGCGGCATCGGCCATCATCTCGTGTTGCTTTCCCTCACCAGTGCGCTGGCGGGCGGGGCAACCCTGCCACTCGTCATGGCGGGCTTTGGCAGTTTTCAGCCCTGGTTCATTCTGGCCAATCTTGTCGCGGTGCCGATAGCGGCATTCTGCATCATGCCCGCAGGGCTGTGCGCGTTGCTGCTCATGCCATTAGGGGGCGCTGGTGCGCCTCTCTGGGTCATGGGCCAGGGGATCGGGCTGGTTTCCTCGTTGGCCGCCCATGTTGCAGCATGGCCAATGGCCCATATCGCTGTGCCCCATATGCCTTTCTGGGCCCTGGTCCTGTATATGGCCGGGCTGGCAATCCTGTGCCTCTGGCGTGGCAAGGCCCGTTTCATGGGGCTGTCTCTCATGCTGACGGGGGTTGCGTCACCGTTTTGTCTGTCAGAACCTGTGCTGCTCGTCTCACCCGATGCCGGTCTCATCGCTTTCCGACAAGGGAATGCCTGGGTTGCAGGGCCGCATGGCAGCCTTTCGGCCCATACGCTCTCTGCCTGGGTGCAGGCCTGGCCCCGGTCTGTCATATCATCGGCACAGCTGCCGGATTGCGATGCTCAGGGGTGCCATATCGAGCGGGGAGGCCAGAAAATCGCCATCCTGTTCTCCCGCCTCCGTTCAGTAGACCCACCTCCCGAGTGTACGGGCAACGCGCTCGTGGTCAGCGCTGCTCCCCTGCCATCGGCGTGCAAAAGGGGCATCTATGTCGATCGCTTCACGGTCTGGCGCGATGGCGCAGTCATGGTGCGCGATGGCGCGAGTCAAAGCAGGGGCGAAGCCCTGCAGATCATATCAGATCGCTCATGGCGCGGTGCGCGGCTATGGGTACCGCGCCCCGGTTTCAGGGGCGTACCCAATCTGCCTCTGGCAAAGGCTGAGTAGCCCTCAGCCCTTCTTTGGATAGAAATGAAGAGCAACACGCTCCATGCTCAATCCCTGCACCAATATGGTAAAGACCACGATGCCGTAGCAGATCGGGGCAAGAACCTCCTTCATCGGTCCGGCAGGCAGAGTGAGCGCGAGCGACAGAGAAATGCCACCGCGCAATCCGCCCCAGGTCAGTACGGCAAGCATGCGCCCGCGATCTTCGCCATAAAGATGGATTGGCAGGATGGCGAGAAACACGCTGAGCGCCCTCGCTGCAATTGAAAGCGGGATACCTAGAAGCAGGGCCACGAGCGCACGCTGGCTGGGAATGGCGGCCAGCACTTCAAAGCCGATCATCAGGAAAAGAAGGGCGTTCAGGATCTCATCAACTAGAGTCCAGAAGCTGTTGAGTTCCTCACGCGCATGGTCGTCCATGCTGCTCTTGGCGCGTTCGCTCCCCAGGCAGAGGCCTGCCACGACCACGGCGATCGGGCCTGACATGCCAAGCGCATGGGCGAGGCTGAATGTGCCTGCCGCCAGGCTGAGCGACACCAGAAGCTGCAAGTGGCTGTCGCGTGCAGCCCGAAAGCAGAGCAGAGCAATCAGACCGGCCACAAAACCAAGCCCCGCGCCCCCTACAGCCTCGATCCCGAAAGCCTCGGCGGCATCCATCAGGGTCAGGTGATGCGCCTCGCCTGTGACCAGCGTCATGGCAAGGCCGAAAATCACGATGCTCACCCCGTCATTGAACAGGCTTTCTCCGGCAAAAATGGCCTGAATGGGCCCCGGCAGACCCAGACGGCGCAACATGCCCACCACCGAAACCGGGTCGGTTGGCGCGAGAATGGCCCCCAGCACCACGCACCACAGGAATGGCACGGGCAGTCCCACCTGCGCCATGACCCAGTACATGGCCCCACCCAGCATGAACACCGCCAGTATCGTCCCCACGATGGCGAGGAAGAATACCGAGAATTTCCGCTCCATCAGATGGCGTGTATCGACCTGCAGGGCACCGGCGAAAAGCAGGAAAGACAAGGCACCGTCCAACAAATTGCCGAGCAGGTCGGCCGAGGCCAGAAGCGTCATGGGCAGAGTGTGCAGATCGACACTGGGCAGGGCCATGTCCAGCCCCTTGACCACAAGCGACACGATCAGGGCAATCAGCAGGATGCCGATCGTCATGGGCAGGCGCAGCAGCTTGTAGTTGAGGATGCCGCAGGCCGTGCAGAGTGTAAGAAGAATCGCGAAGAGGCTGAGGGAGGACATAAAATCTCTTTGCCGATGATGCCGGGATGAGCCGTTTTACCGCATGAGAACGTGAACGCACGCCCTTCGTCCAGCTTCTCACATTATGTCATCCACGGGGGAGGGGAAGGGATTGAGGCCTATAACCCAGAGCCTTGGTGAGATGGGACCATACCAAATGGCGTACGCCCCATTGCTGAGGGTTACTGCGCTGGCCATAGTATTGGCTAGCACGAGTCGGTTAGGTAGAAGGCCAGAGCCCATGTGCAGGAAAACGCCAGAGAAACAGGCCTTTCCGGTGTCCGCTCGCCCAAATTCGCTATGCGCAGGGCAAGGTTTCTGCATTGTTTACGGAAACGTACAATAAATAATAAATATTTCATATTATAAAACTCTGAAGTTATAATAAGTTTTGAGATAATTATTATATATTATGATAAATAGATTATAATACGTGCGAACTGGTCTACTAAAGAAATAGATAATTGATACATATTACGGATGCTGCAATAAGTTCATATTTTCATTGTGTCATGTCAAATATTATCCGTTTAGAAGATATATAATAGATCAGTCTCATCAATGTTTGTGCTAAGTAATTTATTTTGTAAACGAACAGGAAAACTAGGAAATTAGAAACATTTTAAAATGATACCGTTCGTTACCTCGTGATATGTTTTGGAAAAAACAACGGGGCAACTCATGGTGACGGATCTAAATATTACCTCGAAACTGCGGTGGGTCGACTGCAATGTTTCAGAGGGCGATGTTAAAAACGTCACCGTCGACTCGGGTTGTAGAGGCATTATTACCGGATCGACTTACCCGAAGAGTGTCTTGGCTCCACTCAAGGTTTCTGGCGCGCTGAATGTTACGTTTGGTACCGGGGTGAAGTACTTTGGCTACGGCACGACTTCGACCGGATGCAGCCCGAATATTACCTCCACCGGCTCCGTTACCCTGAAGGGGACTGGTAGCTGGGCCTACGCTGACCGGCTTATTCTACAGAACGACATCTACAACGACGGAACGCTCTCGTTCGAGAGAGTGAATATTAATGCGCAAGCGGGCGCAGATCTTAGCGGATCGGGGACGCTGAACCTTACATCTGTTCGTACCCCCAGTGCGACCGGCGTCACGCTGGCCTATCCGATGTTCGGCAATATCACCGGTCAGACCATCAACATGAACGGTGCCGATCTCACCATCGCCGGAAGATACGTCAATACGACAATCAATCTGGCGCCTGGAAAAGAAAATTTCATTGGTATCAAAGGCAAGTATCCGCCCTCTAACCTGAAAATAAGAGGCTTAGGTGTTGATACCTATATCACGCTGGAAGAGGTCCAACAGGCCACCTGGTCCTACGATCAGGAAACGGGTGTATTGACGATTGGGCCGGGCCCGAGCGAGGCTGGAAAGGTATCGAGTGTCATGGTCGATATTGGTCTCGGATATGACCCTTCGAAATTCCTGATCGTAACGTATCCAGGGGGCAAGGGTGCATCTGCCATCGCTTATAATGCGTCGGCGCCGTGCTTCCTTGCAGATACGATGATCGAAACACCTGAGGGCGCGCGCCCGGTGCAGGATCTCGTGGCAGGCGACCTGATCACGACGCTCGAAGGCGGCCACAGGGTGGCACGTCCCATCATGCGCATGGTGTCCCGGCAGCAGATCGTCAGCCCGACGCTGCCCGATGACCTTGCCGGTTATGCCGTTTGTGTGGCGCGCAATGCCCTGGCCGACAACCAGCCCTGCAAGGACATGTATCTGACCAGCGAGCATTGCCTGCATCTGGACGGTGGCCTCGTGCCGGTCCGCATGCTCGTCAATGGCCAGTCAGTGCGTTACGATCGTGAGCGTCTGGACTACACGTACTACCACATCGATATGGGTGAGCATTACATCATCCTGGCCGATGGCGTTGAGGTGGAAAGCTATCTGCCCAATCTCGATGAACTGCGTATCTCGGGTGCAGACAGCCTGAATTATGCCCGCGTGCTCGTCACGCCTGCCGCACCGCTGCGTGTCGAGCAGGGTTTTGTCGAGCCGCTTCATCGTCGCATTGCTGCCCGTGCAGGCATCAGGGCCGTGGCAGCAAAGCCCCGCACAGCCTCGAACCTGCAGGTCGTGACCGCCGATGGCAGGGTGCACCAGTGCATCGGCACAGCGCAGGGTGTGGCACATTTCAGGCTTCCGGCAGGCACGCAGCATGTCACGCTCATCAGCGAGACCATGCGCCCCTGTGACCTCTACGGTGCCTTTGTGGATGACCGTCGTGCCTTCGGCACGCTGATTGGCGCTGTATCGTTGCGCGATGCACAGGGTGAGATCGCCCTGACTACGCATCTCGAAGGCGGCTCCCTGGCCGGCTGGCACGATGCGTTTGCCGCCGGTTATCGCTGGACCAATGGTTGCGCCGCACTCGTCCTGCCTGCCCGTCAGGCCCAGGGACGTGACATGGTGCTCAGCATCCATTTCATGGACGAACCGCAGACGCAGGATAACAGGGTTCTCGAAGTCTCGCGTCAACGCGCCTGATACGAGCCGCCTGGCGGAGTCCGTTCCCCAATCAGGGAATCTGTCCCGCTGACAGCCGGTTCAGCGGTCATTGACGCGTATTGTCGATCATGTCTGCTCACAGGGCCGGGAAGGGGAACCTTTCCGGCCCTGTCGCTATCTGTAAACCCGCAAATCCATCGTCACCGAGACCATCCTATAAGCTGTGCACGGAGCCAGTCTCAGCGCATCACTCAGGGTTTGCGCAGGCGGCTTTCTGCTGCAACTGGTCCTTCAGGGGAAAGCGGCAAGGGTCGAAGGCAACGCAGCGTCCGCATTCCGGGCTGCGCGCCTTGCACACATAGCGCCCATGGAGGATGAGCCAGTGATGGGAGGGACGCAGCATGTCCTTCGGGATACGTTTGATCAGCCCATCCTCTACTGCGCGCGTGGTTTTTCCGGGCGCAAGCCCTGTGCGATTACCTAGGCGGAAGATATGCGTGTCCACAGCCATTGCGCTTTCACCGAACATGACATTCAGCACAACGCTGGCCGTCTTGCGCCCGACACCGGCCAGAGCTTCCAGAGCCGCGCGATCGGAGGGGACCACACCGCCATGCAGCGCCAGAAGTTGCTCGGAGAGTTTGAGCACGTTTTTCGCCTTGGCACGCCATAAGCCAATCGTGCGTATATGGCCCGCAATGCCCTCCTCACCCAGTGCCACCATGGCCCTTGCATCCGGTGCGGCTGCAAAGAGACCTGCCGTCACCTTGTTGACCGATTTATCGGTTGCCTGGGCCGATAGCACGACCGCGACGAGCAGCGAGAAGGCGTCGTCATAGACCAGTTCACTCTCGGCATCCGGGTTGGCCTCGGCCAGTGCCGTAATGAATTGACGTGCCTGCGCGAGGGTCATGGCCCTTCTGGCCGAGGGAAGAGACATCAGAACCATTTCATCATGTTGCATAAGGGCGTTTGAAGCCCCACAATAAGCGCTTCCCGCCCCAGACTACCAGTATGCCCGCCCAGCCGAACGTCTGGCGGAGGAGCTTTCTTTCGTGTCCAATACCGACAACACCCCGACCCGGCCGCGCGATATCGCCTTTGTCGATATCGTGCGCTTCGTGATGCGCCGATGGCTCGAGCATCCGGCCTTTCTGACGCGCACCGTGCTCGGTATTGCGCTCGCCACCATTGCCGACGTGGCAACGCCGGTCCTGTCGGGTCGACTGGTAACCGATATCTCCAGCCATACCGGCGGTGCCCCTCATGATGCCGCACAAATGGCCCTGCGCAATGACGCGCTGTTCATGGTGGGTGGGCTGATCGCGCTTGGGCTGGTGGGGCTTCTGGGGCGGCGTTCCTCCTATCTTGGCATTACGCATCTCAGCCTTGCCATCATGCAACGCGCCCTGTCTCAGGGTTTTGCGCGTGTGCAGCGCTTTTCGACCGACTGGCACGCCAATAATTTCGCAGGGTCCACCGTACGCAAACTGACCCGTGGCATGTGGGCCATCGACACGCTTGACGACACCTTGCTGCTGCTGATCGCACCGGAGGTGCTGGTCCTGACCGGCACCACGCTTGTTCTGGCATGGCACTCTCCGTTCATGGGGGCCGTGCTGGCACTTTCTGTTGTGCTGTTCACCTGGCTCTCCGTCGTGCTGACACTGCGTTACGTGGCGCCTTCGGCCCGCGCGGCCAATCGCTGGGATACGAAAGTGGGTGCGGCTATCGCTGATGCCGTGACCTGCAATGCCGTGGTAAAGGCTTTCGGTGCCGAACATCGCGAGGAACGCCGGCTGGACCGCGTGTTGCGCGCCTGGAGCGGGCGCACGGCGCGCACCTGGATCAGGGGGACTAACAGCGCCAACCTGCAGGGCTTTGCCTCGCTGGTCATGCGTATGCTTCTGGTAGCGCTGATCGTCTGGCAATGGTGGCAGGGCAAGGCGGGTCCCGGCGATGTGGCCTATGTGCTGACGATGGTGTTTCTTGTGCAGGGCTATCTGCGTGACCTAGGCCAGCAGGTCAGCCAGGTCCAGCGTTCTGTCAACGAGATGGAAGAGCTTGTTGCCATTTTCGATCAGGCGCCCGGCGTTCAGGACCACAAGGGCGCGGGCAAGGCCGCCTTCACGCAAGGTGAAGTTCGTTTCGACAATGTGACGTTCCAGTATCCCGGTCAGGATACGCCGCTCTATCGTGATCTGGATGTTTCGATCACCCCCGGTTCGCGTGTTGCTCTCGTCGGGCCAAGCGGTTCGGGCAAGACAACCTTCACCAAGCTCATCCAGCGTCTCTACGATACAACCGGGGGCAGGGTGCTGATCGATGGCGTGGATGTGCGCGATGTCACGCAGGATTCATTGCGTGCCCACATCGCTATCGTCCCGCAGGAACCGATGCTCTTCCATCGTTCCCTGGCGGAAAATATCGCTTATGCCCGACCGGGGGCAACGCAGGCCGAAATCGAGCGCGCCGCGCAGCTGGCCAATGCCAGTGCGTTTATCGAACGTCTGCCAGAAGGCTATGCCACGCTGGTCGGTGAACGTGGGGTCAAGCTGTCGGGCGGTGAGCGTCAGCGCGTGGCAATTGCCCGTGCATTTCTGGCCGACGCGCCCCTGCTGATTTTTGATGAGGCAACGTCCAGCCTCGATTCCGAGTCCGAAGTGCTGGTGCAGGACGCCATGCATCGCCTGATGGCCGGTCGCACGGTGATCGTGGTGGCGCACAGGTTATCCACGGTCATGGAACTGGACCGTATCCTTGTGTTCAGCAAGGGCGCTCTGAAGGAGGATGGCTCCCACGCCGAGCTGGTCCGGCGTGAAGGGGGTATCTATCGCCGCCTGTTCGAACTCCAGTCTCTGGACGGATAAGGGCGCTGCCCCCTCCACAGTGGACGCAAGCAATATCCTGATACGGCCGTGTCAGATCGCGGTGGTTCAAGATCTGATTGTGAGAGACCTGATGCTTATGGTCGCCGGTTATCCATCAGCCCTTGTTGCATTATTCATGGGGCGTGCCTGCGCCCAGTCCCTGGAGCCACCCTGTCAGCATTGATTTCCCGGCGATGATCTTTGCGCTTGGTGCGCGCGCGTGCTCCGTTATCCTTGCGCTTCGCACCAACGCCCAAATCCGTGATGGGACCTCGCATGACCCTTCAGACATGGTGGCTTTTCGTAGTCACCGTCTTTTTCATCTCGGCAACACCCGGCCCAAATATGATGCACGCCCTGGGCCGAAGTGTTCAGGTGGGTTTCCGCCGCAGCCTTGCGGCCATGGCCGGGTGTATCACTGCGCTACTGCTGGCGCTGGTACTGTCGGTCATGGGTATTGGCGCGATTCTGATCGCCATGCCCCGGCTGTTCGATATTATCCGCTACGCTGGCGCGGGCTATCTGATTTTTCTGGGAATTAAGGCATGGCGGGCGAGTGATTCACCCGATCCCCCCGGAGAGACCTCAGGAGCCCCGCTGCAGGTCAGCCGTTGGGCACTGTACCGCACAGGGTTTCTGGTCGGTATCAGCAACCCCAAATTACTGCTTTTCGCGGCTGCCTTCTTCCCGCAATTCATTGATCATCATCAGCCGGTTCTGCCGCAATTCGGCATACTGGTTGTGACCTATCTTTTCTCGGACGGGTTGTGGCTCACACTCTACGGCCTCGGCGGCCGGTCACTCTCGCGCTTTCTGTCGCGCCGGCCGGTCAGACGGGCTTTCAACCGTCTGACCGCCATCGTGTTTGTCGCCTTCGGGATCGTGATCCTACGAGCGAAGGCCTGATTGTGCGGCACCATGATGAACGCTCAGACCTGTAAGGGTCACCGCAATCTGGTCTGGCGTCGTGCCAATATCATTGATTGCGTGGGCGCCGGTGCGGAACATCACAGGAATTGCCATCGCCTGAGGTGACAGGCGGAATGTGCTGGGCGTTCCGTTGGCCGCTACTGTCATCATGCCGTCAGGGCGTGTGTGAAGCACGATATGAGCGGTGTGGGTATCGTCCAGCGTGCCGAGCACAACGCCATTTTCTGGCGCATTGTCGACCTGGCCATGCAGCACCAGACGGTCGCCATCAACCAGAATGCGCAGGATCGGGGTCGCATCCTCATCGGCGGTCAGTTCGGCCAACACAACATTCCCGCTTTTGGGGAAACGATCGATATGAATCGTCGCATCAAGCATGGCTTCGGCGTCAGCCACACGCCAGGGACGGGATTCGGAAAACTCCGTTCGGGGCTGGCGTGCGTGATAGGCCGTTGGCTTGCGCGCTTCACTGCTCAGGGCAATGCCACCCGGCGTCAGACGATATGCGGCATCGGCCTTGGGCTGCCCTAATGCAGTGGCGGGCAGCACCGACATGCTGAAGGCCTTTGTTTCACGCAGGTCAAAGCCGGTCGGATCGAAAACGGGCGCCGCATGGGCTGCCGCCACAAAGGAGGCAAGGGCGCAGGCCGGAAAAAGGAACAAGCCTTTCTTCATGACGGGTACTCCTATTGGAATTCAGTCGCCATCGGGTGCGACGCAGGTCTCCAGAAACCGGGCCAACGCACGACCTCTATGGCTGGTCGCGTTCTTTTCTTCTGCCGAGAGTTCGGCAAAACTGCGGCAATCACCTTCGGGGATGAAAATCGGGTCGTAACCATGGCCCTGCGCGCCGCGTGGCGGCCAGCAGACCGCCCCTTCGCAACGGCCCTCAGCAAAGCGTGTGACACCATCCGGCCAGGCAACGCAGAGCACAGCCACGAAGGAGGCCGAGCGATCGGCCGCGTCGTTCATTTCGTCATGAACGCGCTGCATGGCCACCTGCATGTCACCACCCGGGCCGGCCCAGCGGGCTGAATAGACGCCGGGACGCCCTTCGAGGGCGCTGACGCAGAATCCGGAATCATCAGACAGGGCAGGCAGCCCCGTCGCGCGCGCTGCAGCAAGCGCCTTGATGGCGGCGTTGCCCTCAAAACTGTCAGCCGTCTCTTCCGGCTCGGGCAAAGAGAGCTCCGCCGCCGAGACGATCTCGATGCCGCTATCGGCCAGCAGAACCCGGAATTCAGCCAGCTTGCCCTTGTTGTGGCTGGCGAGCACAACGCGCTCGCCCCGCCTGAGAACCCGCTGGCAGGGCTCGGTCATGTCGGCTGGCGCCGCGCTGCTCACGCTGTTTTTCCGTTTGCAGCGCTGCTGTTCGTCACGCTCTCAAGCGCCTCGCGCTGGGCATCGAACAGGCGCGACGTGCCCAGCTTCGCAAGCGTCATCAGCGACGCGAATTCGCTTTCGCTGAACGGTGCGTCTTCTGCCGTGCCCTGAATTTCGACAATGCCGCCTTCGCTGGTCAGAACGAAATTCGTATCGGCCTGGGCTGAGCTGTCTTCGATGTAATCGAGATCGAGCACGGCGCCGGCATCGGTCAGACCGCAAGAGACCGCAGCCACCTGCGCACGCAGGGGCGAGCGCTTGAGCACGCCAGCCTTGATCTGCTTGTCGAGAGCAATGGCAAGGGCCACCCAGGCGCCTGTAATGGCGGCGCAGCGCGTGCCACCATCGGCGTTGAGCACGTCGCAATCGAGCGTGATGGTCATCTCGCCCAGGGCACGCAGGTCCACACAGGCGCGCAGGGCGCGGCCGATAAGGCGCTGGATTTCCTGTGTACGGCCCGACTGCTTGCCCTTGGCCGCTTCACGGTTGCCACGGGTATGCGTTGCGCGCGGCAGCATACCGTATTCTGCGGTAATCCAGCCCTGCCCCTGACCACGCAGGAAAGGCGGCACGCGGTTTTCGATCGAGGCTGCACAAAGAACCTCGGTGCCACCCACGCGGATCAGCACGGAGCCCTCGGCATGGCGGGCAAAACCCGGCTCGATGGAAACGACGCGGTTCTCGTCGGCCTTGCGGCCTGAAGGGCGGGTGCTGGACATGGAGCGTTTTCCTCGTTTCAAGCGCAGAGATGCGGTCGGGTGCAGCTTTAGCGCCTAGGGCCCTGAATGACAAAGACGAATGACAAGGCAGAATCATGCGGGTCAGGTCCGTCCGGGACCCTGCCTCTACTGCCATCACTCAAGGCAACGGGTGAGGCACGCGTCCTCCGACCAGGGGCAGATTGTCAGGATGACCGGGCGCGGCGTCGTGCCCAGCCGACCCGCTCAGTCGATCAGTTCAACCGCATCCCCAAGTCGGATGGTCCCTGCGTGGCGGATGACCGCATTCTGGCCGAACATGACTCCACCAGGACGGTGGCGAAACCCGGTCATGGTCTTGAGTGGCTCGCGCGGAACAGGAATTGTCCCGCTTTCCTGATCGATGGTGGTGACGATGCAGCGGCTGCAGGGTTTGACCAGGTCGAGTTCAACTGTACCGATCCGGATGGAGCGCCATTCATCCTCAGCCCAGGGCTGATCGGTCTCGATGACGATATTGGGCCTGAAACGCTCCATCGGCACGGGCTGATCAAGACGGGCGTTGAGGTCGTCGAGTGACGCCGTGTTGGTGACGAGCAGGGGAAACCCGTCTGCAAAGCTCACGCTACCAAAATCGGTCGGTCTGGCATGGGCCGGGTCGGCCATATGCACGAGCCTGCACGCTGTGCCGAGAATAGCCGCAGCCTCGTCTCCGGCATCCCGTGCCGCAATGGCATGGTCCTTCCAGACGCTCACCGTCATTGCGGGTGCCTGAGGGGCAGGCGGATCGATCCTCAGTTCCGAGCCGTCGCTACCAGTCAGGTGAAGTGTCTCACCGTTCAGCGCCGTCAGGATGCGTGCCATGGCCGGATGCTGGCGCTGCGTCATGAAGCGCCCATCCGGCGCAACCACGAGCCAGCGTCGGTCGCCACGCGGCCCCCAGGGGTCGAGTTCGAGTGCCGTCATATCAACCCGGTGCAGGCTTTTGACAGGATGGATATATAAGGCTGCAAGGCGGGTCATCGGCACGACTCCGGAGTGGATGGACAGGACACGTCGTGACAGGTCTAGTCGCTCGGGACGGTGACAGGAAGCCAGCTGCGCGTCGGAAAAAGGGGCAGGGCATGATCGATCTCTCAAACCTGCCGGGTGGCATGGATGCCCGGTCGGCTAATGTGCTGCGCGAGATTGTCGAGCAGTACATGGAGACGGGTGATCCCGTGGCCAGCAAGACGCTTGCCCAGCGCCTGACGCCCTCGCTCTCTCCCGCGACAATACGCAATGTCATGGCGGAGTTGACCCAGGCCGGATTGCTGTTCAGCCCCCATGTCTCGGCGGGTCGCCTGCCCACCGAGAAAGGCGTACGACTGTTCGTGGATGGCCTGTTGCAGTTCGGCGCGCTCGATGAACTGGAGCGCGCCCAGATTGCCGGGCGTCTGGCGCTCAAGGGGCGATCCATGCAGGAGACGCTGGCTGAGGCCTCCTCCATGCTTTCAGGGCTTTCGGCCGCAGCCGGTCTGGTTCTGGCCCCCAAGGGCGATGGCGCCCTCAAGCATATCGAATTCGTCGCGCTCGGTCCGGGCAAGGCTTTGGTGATCCTTGTGGCAGCCGATGGTCAGGTCGAGAACCGCGTGATCGAAACGCCACCGGGTCTGCCGCCGTCAGCCCTTGTCGAGGCGGGCAATTATCTCAACTCCCTGCTTGGCGATGTAACACTGAGTGCCTTGCGCCAGCGCGTCTCGGAGAATTTACAGCAGAACCGCTCTGATCTGGATGTGCTGGCGACCAGCGTGATCGAGAGTGGTCTTGCGATGTGGGATGAGCAGCATGGCACGCTCTATCTGCGCGGGCAGGGCAATCTGCTGACCGACATCACCGAAATCGAGAAACTCACGACCATCCAGATGCTCTTTGAGCGTCTGGAGGCGCAGGAAACGATGCTGCGCCTGCTCCAGCTGGCCCAGGAATCGGACGGTGTCCGGATCTATATCGGTGCCGAGAGCGGGTTTTTTGGCATGTCGGGCGTATCGATGGTCGTCGCACCGGCGCGCAACGAGACGAATCGCATTGTCGGTGCCATCGGGGTGATTGGCCCGACACGACTCAATTACGGGCGGATCGTGCCTGTGGTGGATTACACGGCCCGTGTGATTGGTCGCCTGCTGAGCTGAACAGGCAAGCTCTGACACCGCTGTGACATGTTTTTTAAGAATCACTCGCAATTTATCATTGAGAATTATTCTCAAACGCTGTTAGGGTCGCGCCGTTCTGAAGTGGAATGGCTGATGATCGTCTGTTCGTGTAACGCCCTGACCAATCATGATATCGCTGATGCCGTAAACAGAGGGGCCTCGCGCGCGCGGGAGGTCTATGCCTCCAAGGGGTGCAAGGCCCAGTGCGGCAATTGCGTGCCCGGCGTGGTGTGCGCCCTGCGTAGTCTGCTGCGCGAGAGAAAAGAGGCCGCGATGGCCTTCAACACGGTCGATCAGGGTGTTGGCAACGCCGCTTACGCCTGAGTGAGGGCGCTCGCACCGGGCTGCGCTGATGGGCCGTCATATCGGCAGGCTTGTCGATCTGCGTATAGGGGGCCGGACACACCCGACCGGCCATAAAAAAACCCGCCAGCCTGCGCTGACGGGTTTTTTCGTTTCCGGGATCCTGTGCGGGCAAGCCCGGGGCAGGTGTATCCGGTTCTGTCTTACTCGGCGGTCTGGTCGGGAGCCGGCGAGGAGTTCAGCGTGATGTAGCGCTGGATACCAACCTGCTTGATCAGATCGAACTGACGGTCGATGAAATCTTCATGCTCTTCCTCATTGGCGAGGATACGGATCAGCAGATCACGTGACACGTAATCGCGCACGCTTTCGCAATAGGCGATACCTTCGCGCAGATCGGCCAGCGCCTTTTCTTCAAGCTTGAGATCGCAGGCGAGGATTTCCTCAACGCTTTCACCCACCAGGATCTGGTTCAGACGCTGCACGTTCGGCAGGCCACCCAGATACAGGATGCGCTCGATCAGCCAGTCGGCATGACGCATCTCTTCGATGGATTCGTCATATTCTTTCTTGCCCAGCTTCGTGACGCCCCAGTGATTCAGGGTGCGGGCATGAAGGAAATACTGGTTGATGGCCGTCAGCTCATTGGTGAGCTGGATGTTCAGATGCTCGATAACCTTCGGATCTTTAAGCATGGTTGGCTCCTTTTTCTGTCCTGCACGCAGGAGGGGCGCATGGCCGCTCCCCGCAGGCTGTGTGACGCTGTTCAAGCATGGAAAAGAAGCGGGTGCAATAAAAATAACGTTGTTTAGTATTGAAGTATCGAAGTTGAGAATGACTCTCTCTATTGGTGTGGAATCAGTAAATGTTGTTGCAATTTAATTGCAATAACGAAGTCGCCTCAAATCATGGGCGCAAAATCAGGCCCCTTGACGCAAAACACCCCGCGCAAGGCGGGGTGCAGCGGGACAGAATCCCGTCAGATCGCGAGAGCCGTCGCCCGGGGGCACAACCGCCCGGACGAACGCTTCTTATCTGATCAATAGCGCTTGCGCGACGAGCCCTTGCCGTTGCCGACCGAGTTGCCCTTGCGGAATGAAGGGCGGTCGCCGCGATCACCCCTGTCACCACCACGTTCACCTCTGTCGCCACCGCGATCGCCGCCACGGTCACCACCGCGGAAGCCGCCCTTGCCACGGGGAGCAAAGCCACCCTCACGCGGGCGGCGCGGGCCGCGCGGCGGGGCAGTGGGGCCAGTCGGGGCGGAAGCCGGCTCGATCTTGGCTTCATCTGCATCGGCACCGGCAACGCAGGAGCGGAAACGCTCGGCGCTGTCAGGGGCAATCTCGAAGAGTGTGTGATCCGTGTCGATATGGATCGCACCGATCTCGCTCTTGGTCACACCACCCAGGCGGCAGATGAGGGGTACCAGCCATTTCGGGTCGGCACGCTCGGTGCGACCAATGGCGAGGCTGAACCACTCACCGCCCATACGGTCCACCCGGCCTGTGAACTCGCGGGGTGCACGATCGTCGCGCATGCCACGGGCAGGGGCGTCAACGCTGACCGGACGGATCGACTCGACGCTCGGCAGGCGGCTCTTGTAGAGGCGCACGAGGGCCGTTGCGAGCTGATGCGCGTCATGCGCATTTGCCAGCTGCGATGCCAGCGCATCTTCATTGGCCTGCGACGGCGCGAAAAGCGTCTCGTCTTCCATCAGGCGCTTGGCGTCCTGCTCAAGGATGGCATCCGCCGAAGGGACACTTTCCCACTCGGCATTGCTGATCTTGGCAAAGGAGAGCAGGCGCTCAGCCTTGCGACGCTGGCTGACAGGCACCATGACCACGCAGGTGCCCTTGCGGCCTGCACGGCCCGTACGGCCCGAACGGTGCAGCAATGTTGCTGCTTCGCTCGGCATATTGGCATGGATCACGAGCGAGAGCGCGGGAATGTCGATGCCACGTGCGGCCACGTCGGTGGCCACGCAAACGCGTGCCACACCCGAACGCAGGGCTTCGATGGCGCGCGAACGCTCGTTCTGGCCCATTTCGCCGGAAATGGCGACTGAGGCAAAGCCACGCTCGACCAGCGCTGCCTGCACCTGCGCGACCATGGCGCGGGTGTTGCAGAACAGCATGGCGGTCGGACTCTCGTAATAACGCAGAACGTTGACGACACCGCGACCGATGTCATTCGGCGCTGTCAGCACGCATTTATACGTGATGTCATCATGCTGCTTGGACGTGGAGACCGTATTGATACGCTCGGCGTTCTTCTGGAAGCGGCGCGCCAGATTGGCGATTTCCTTGGCGATGGTCGCCGAGAAAAGCAGCGTGCGGCGTTCGACCGGCGCGGCATCCAGAAGCTGTTCCAGCTCGTCGCGAAAGCCCAGATCAAGCATCTCGTCGGCTTCGTCCAGCACGACCACGCGCAGATCGGACAGGTTCAGGGCACCGCGCGACAGATGATCGCACAGGCGGCCTGGCGTCCCTACAACGATATGGGCACCGTTCGACAGGTTGCGGGCTTCGCGACGGGCATCCGTGCCGCCAATGCAGCTGACGATACGGGCACCAGTCTCGGCATAAAGCCACTGAAGTTCGGTCTGCACCTGCAGGGCCAGCTCGCGCGTTGGTGCGACCACCAGAGCAAGCGGGCTGTTGGCAGGGGGAAGGCGCTCACTGCCCTCGGGAATGAGGGTCGGGGCAAAGGCGAGACCGAAAGCAACCGTCTTGCCCGATCCTGTCTGTGCGGAAACGAGGAGATCCCGTGTCTCAAGGCCTGGCTGCAGAACGGCTTCCTGCACGGCGGTCGGTGTTTCATAACCGCGTGCCGCCAGAGCGCGGCTTAGAGACGGTACGGTATCGGGAAAGGGCATGCGGTTCGGACTCAATCAGGATCGTGCGAAGAGAGAACGCCGAGACAGGAATGCGCTGTTCGAGCATGGCTCGCGGCGTAAGGAAGGCGGTCAATAAAGAATATGCGAGCTGAAATCTAGGATTAAACGGCACCCGTGCTGAAAACGCTTCTACGGGAACCTGACTCGGCACACTCCCAATATATGGGACATGCGCGCCAAATTGAAGCGATTGCTGCCACACAAACCGTTAAATTCGGGTAAGACGCCACGTATGATCGCCGCGTTCTTCTCCCGTCAAAAGGGTGCGTTTCTGCGCCTGCACGCGCAGCAATGGCCTTTGAAATGGCTTTTTGCCCCCAGCGGCAATGCGTTCGAATTCGCCTTGCGCAACACCATCGCCTCGCTCGTCGCGCTCGGAATCGCGTTCTGGATGGAACTGGGCGAACCGCAATGGGCCGCCATGACCGTATGGATCACGGCGCAGGGCTCACGTGGCGAAAGCCTCTCCAAGGGTCGGTGGCGTCTGGTCGGCACCGTGCTGGGCATGGCTGGCGCGGTGGGGCTGGTTTCAGCGTTTCCCCAGGCTCCGTGGCTGTTCATTCCTGCTCTGGGGCTCTGGGCCGGGCTCTGCACGGGGCTGGCGACGCTGTGCCAGAATTTCCGCGCCTATGCCTTTGTGCTGGCGGCCTATACCTGCGCCATTATTGCAACCGGCGCCCTGAACGCGCCCGATCATGTGTTCGAAATCGCCATGGCGCGCGGCACTTATATCTTTCTGGGTGTCGTGTGCGAGATGGTGGCGGGGCTGGTCTTTTCGGCTTCTCTGGCGGTCAAGGCCAGACGCACCATGCGCGGCTGGCTGATCGAGGCCATAGGGGCCGCCTCAAAGGTCATTGGCGATGTGCTCGATGGCGCCCCGCCGCCCGAGGTGGCGATACGTGCCGTATTCAGCCGAACGCTCAGTCTTAACGAGCAACTCGAATTTACCGTGGTTGAGGTCGGGCGCAGTGACCATGCAATCGCCTGCGCCTATGCCACGATCGGCATACTGTCGCGACTCGTCTCGCGTGCGTTGGGGATGCAGGCGCGACTGTCCACACAGCTTGTCCTTTCCGAACGCGCCAGAACGGGGCTGGCCGAGGTGGCGCGTTTTGTCCGGAACGTACCGGCAAGGCTGGACGATGCTGACACGCTTCTGGCGCTGCGTCGGGATCTCGAGGCGCTCGCTGCGCGCTGCGACATCCTGCATGATGAAGCTGGCGCGACCGATCATCCGGGAGAAGGGTTCAACCCCGATGACGCGATCATCCTTCAGGGTATGCGCCTGATTCTGGAGGAATATCGCACGCTGCTGATCTATTTCGAGGCCCGTCCGACCGAAGCCACGACTCCTGCGCGGTATCGGCTGCGACGCGTGCTGCATTTTCATGCGGCATTCCATAACGCCATGCGGTCTGCCGCTGCCATTTGTCTGGCCGGACTGGTATGGGAGGTCACGGCCTGGCCACAGGGGGCAGCGTTCATCTCGTTCATCGCTGTGGTGGTGGGGCGGTTTGCCACCACCGATAATACCGTGCTCGTCAGCAACCGCTTTTTCTACGGTGCCTGTCTCGCCGCTCTGGCTTCTATCCTGCCGGTATTCTTCCTTATTCCCACCGGGACGGGGTTCGAGGCCCTGATCGTGGCTCTGGCCCCTTTGATGTTCATCGGTGGCCTTGCGGCACGCAACCCAGCCACTGCCACCGCGGCGGGGTCATATAATACCTTCCTGCCCGCGCTGATTGGTCTCGATAACCATATGCGCATGAACGAACTGACCTGGTTCAATGCCACGATCGCCCTGCTGCTCGGGCTTGGGGCAGGGGTGCTTGTGTTCCGTTGTATCCTGCCATTCAATATCTATCAGGTATGTGCCCTGTTGCGACGACGTGCCCTGTACGGATTGCAGCGTATCTGTGCGACGCCGCGGTTTCTGCCGGCCGAGAATCGCTGGATCGGGCTCATCACCCAAGGCATGGAACGTGTCATCCGTTATGCAGGCGCCTCGCTCACCCCGTTCATGGAACTCAACCTGCATGGTCTGCTCTCCACCATGACCCTTGGGCGTAACCTTCTTTTTCTGCGTGGTGTCGCGGCACGGCCTGTACTTCCTGCGGCGCTGCGCGACATTCTTACGCAGTTCTTTACTGGGCTCGGTCCCCATTGGCTTCGTGGCCCCGGTGTCGAGGCGGCCGTGTTCACGTCGCGGATAGAAAGCGCCATCAGCGCCATTCACCAGCATGCGGCATCGGCGGATGACAAGGAATGTCCGGCTTATGCCGAGGTGCTCGGGAGCCTGCTCGTGGTGCGGCACGAATGGCAGGGCAATCAGGACTGGCTGAATGACCGGCACTTCAGGCGCTGCCTGCAACTGGCCCGTGCGACCGGACAGTAACCTGCGCCACCGGACCAGCTTGTCCGGAGGGCAATAGATGGAATGTTAGTCGATCACAGCCAAATGATCATTTCATAACGAATTTATGTTCCGATTCGGGTGTGGGAAGAGAATATAAATTCTCTCATGCGGGCCATTGCACCAGTCCCGTCACACTGAAAGGGTCGTCATGCCATGAAGATCGGTTTCGTTTCCGACAGTCTCGGCAAACTTTCTTTCGAAGCCATGCTGGATCAGGCCGTTGCGCTCGGGGTGTCGGGCGTGGAGGTCAATACGGGCGGGTGGTCACCGGCGCCGCATGTCGATCTCATGGAACTCAGGCAAAGCGCCGAAGCGCGCCGGCGTTTTGTGCGTGCTTTCGAGCAGCGCGATCTCGAAATCATCGCCCTGAACGTCAACGGCAACCCTCTCCACCCGGTGGATACGCGTCAGGGTCAGGATCTTGAGGAGACGATCCGGCTGGCGGGTGATCTTGGTATCGGCACGATCTGTACCATGTCGGGCCTGCCGGAAGGGCAGGAGGGGGACCGTTTGCCCAACTGGGTGGTGAGTTCATGGCCGCCCGAAGGTCAGGTTGCCAAGGAATGGCAGCTGCGTGAGCGTTTGCTGCCCTATTGGGAACGTATCCTGCGTATGGCGCCTGATCACGGTATCACGCGTATCGCGCTCGAACTGCATGGCGGACAATGGGCCTATAACGTTCCCAATTTCCTGCGCCTGCGCGAAGCGCTCGACCCGATGATCGGGGCCAATCTCGACCCCTCACACATGTTCTGGATGGGGGCTGACCCGATCGCCGCTATCGATGCGCTGGGTGACGCCATTTTCCATGTCCACGCCAAGGATGCCGGTTTCAATGAGGCGAGGCGGGGGGTGACATCGAATCTCGAAAACGGCCCGCTGGGTCTGCCTTCGGCACGTGCCTGGTCGTATCTCACGCTTGGCTATGGGCATGACACGCTATGGTGGCGTCAATTCTGCTATCGTCTGCGCATGGTGGGCTATGATGGCTGGCTGTCCATCGAGCATGAGGACCCATTGCTGGATGCAGTGGAAGGGCTTGAGAGATCAGTCGCCCTTCTGCGTGAGGTCATGCCAGTGGCCCTTGGCGGCTTTAATCAGATGGATATCTGAACGCAGCCCCTTTTGGGGTTTACCCAAAAGTCGGCCTCGGACATGCGGTCGAACGCAGCCGATCAGGCCGCGAGTTTCTTGCGGCCAACCACGGCATGGACGGTATCATTCCACGCCGTGAGGTCCTCGGGGGGCACGACCTCACCGGTGTCCAGATCACCAAAACCTGCCTTGTCGAGCAAGAGCGTGACAAGACGGGTGCGGTCGGCGGGCTCAAGCGCCTGCCACAGGGCCACGGCTTTCTGCGCGATGAAATTGTCGGAGAAGGTAATGATGAATGGCGCACCGGGTCGCAGCACACGATTGACCTCCTCCAGCACGGCCAGCGGATTGGTCAGATAGGCAAACCCGTCGCACAGACATACGGCATCGAGCGTATCATCAGGCAGGTCGAGTGCCGGTGTTTCGTTCAGATCCTGCTCGATCCGTCGTGTCAGGGCGATATTGGCCTCAAGGGCCTTACTGTTCACGTCCAGCCCAAGCACGGCTTCAAGCTGCGCCTCCGCAGGGAGGTGGCTCATCGTCCCGGCCATGAGGTCGAGTATGACACCCGTGGCAGGAAGCGCGGTCTGGTAAAGGGCCGTGACCGCGGTGCGGGCGCCTGCATCCATCTGCGTTGAATCGCCACGACCAGCGTAAAAACTGCGGTCGGGGTCGTTATTGGCGCGGGTGAAGGCTGCCGGGTGCAGCCCTGACGGGGTATCAGTCATCGGACCAGTCCTGCCTGTCTCTGCTCTGGCGTACTCGCAGCATTGCGAGGACCCGCGCAGGGATGACGCCATGGCAGGCACACGTCAAGACAGACGTCCTCGCTATGCGCGCTTCCCGCCAAGGCGATGTGAGACTGGGTTCAGAGCGCCGCGCCGTGCCATTCGAACGGACCATCGGAAATCCCTGCGATGCGGGCGTGACGGTCCACCGGGATGGCCTGCTGGCGCAGGAGCGGCTGCAGCGCCTCGCTCACCTCGCGATAGGGCGCACGGGATGGCGGCGCAGTGAGGATGACATCAAACAGCCCAAGCTTGCGATAGTCATTGAGGCGCTGCGCGACTTCCTGTGCGGTACCTACGAGCGCCGAGGCAGCCACCTGCGAAGGGAGTCCCTGATCGATCAGGGTTTCGGTTTCATCCCAGGCTTCCTCCGTGCTGTCCTTGAGCACGATGTCCAGTGCCACCACGGAGCGGGCCGGGTGGTCGACAATCTGCGATGGCAGGCAGTGCTCGTAGAGCGCCATGGTCTCAGCCACGCTGCCATCGGGCCTCAGCCGCTCGATGCCGCCAGGGCCCTTCCGCAGCAGATTATGCTGCGCGGCATGACCATGCATCCAGTCGATCATGTCATCACGAACGAGCAGGCTGCATCCGGTGGGCAGTTGCGTCAGGCATTTTTCAAGCGCCTCCCGGCTCATATCAAGGCACGACCAGATGAGACGGACATGGCGTGCAATGGCGGGGGTGTCGTAGGAGGCGATGAACATGGGTCTGTTATCCTGCATCGCAACGGGCGATGCGTCGGCTTTGAAAATTTACGTCAAGAAACCGGAGGTTTCCCGTGCCGTGGCGGCCCGGACCCACTATAACTGCCCGTATGATGATCCGGTTCCATAAGATGCAGGGCCTCGGCAATGACTTCGTCATTATCGACAGGCGCCACGAGCGTTTCGACGCCACATTACATACCATGTCCAGGCTTTGTAACCGTCGCTTTGGCGTCGGGTGTGACCAGCTTGTGCTGCTCGATGCGCCAGATCGCGATGGGGCTGATATCCGGGTGCGTTTCTACAATCCTGATGGATCCGAAGCAGGGGCGTGCGGCAATGCCTCACGCTGTGTCGCTGCCCTCATTGGCAATGCCCCGGTATTACAGACAAGTGCGGGATTGCTGCCGAGCTTCATCACGCCCGAGGGCGAAATCGGGGTGGATATGGGTGTGCCCGCGCTGGACTGGCAGCGTGTCCCCCTGTCGCAGGCGATGGACACCGTCGAACTGCCCCTGCCGGGCAGCCCTGCGGCCTGCTCGATGGGTAATCCGCATGCGACCTTCTTTGACGGGATGGACCGTGCGGACCGCGAGGGCGCCGCGCTGGAGCGCGATGCGCTCTTTCCGGAACGCGCCAATATCGGCTGCGCCGAGATCGTCTCCCGTGATTTCATTCGGCTGCGCGTCTGGGAGCGTGGCGCCGGGCTGACACTGGCCTGCGGGTCCGGAGCCTGTGCTGCCGTGGTCAATGGTGTGCGTCGCGGCCTTCTGGACCGGGAGTGCCGGGTGGAAATGGACGGCGGTGCGCTGCGTATCCATTGGCGCGAGGCAGACGGTCATGTTCTCATGATCGGCCCGGCGACCCATGTTTTCGAGGGGCTTTATCCTCTCGGGACGCATGACGGATGAGCGGTGCCCGTCTCCTGACCTTCGGCTGCCGCCTCAACTTGCATGAAAGCGAGCGTATGCAGGCCCTGACTGGCCATTTGCCGGATGTCGTGGTGGTCAATACCTGCGCGGTGACGACAAGCGCTGAACGTCAGGCGCGTCAGGCCATCAGGCGTGCCCATCGTGATGACCCCGGCAAGCGTATTGTGGTGACAGGCTGCGCGGCCCAGATCGCGCCGCAGGACTGGGCCAGCCTGCCCGGCGTGTCGCATGTGATGGGCAATACCGAAAAGCTCGAGGCCGCCAGCTGGTCGGAAACCGCGCTGAAGCAGCAGGGCGCTGTTGCTGACATCATGCAGGCCGCACCCGCCCCCGCCTCGCCCGTGGTGGAAACGGGCGGGCATGTGCGTGCCCTGCTTCAGGTGCAGCAGGGCTGCGACCATCGCTGCACATTCTGCATCATCCCGTATGGGCGCGGCCGCTCGCGTTCGGTGCCCACCCGGGATGTGATCGCCCGCGCCCGGGCGCTGGTCGAGGCGGGCCATCATGAAATCGTTCTGACGGGTGTCGATATCGCCTCCTGGGGGCGGGACCTTGATGGCACACCTGCACTGGGCACGCTTTGCCGTGACGTGCTGTCAGCCGTGCCTGAACTGCCCCGACTGCGCCTGTCCTCGCTCGATCCGGCCTCTGTCGATGCCGATCTGTGGTATCTGCTGGCCGAGGAGCCCCGTTTTCTGCCGCATCTGCATCTCTCGCTACAGGCAGCGAGTGATATTGTGCTCAAGCGCATGAAGCGCCGCCATTCGGTGCAGGATGCCGCCGATCTGATCACGCGGGCGCGGCGCCTGCGCCCCGATATCGCGATCGGGGCCGATCTGATTGCCGGATTTCCGACCGAAACCGAGGCTCAGGCGCAGGAGACGCTCGATTTTGTCGTGCGTCATGAACTGCCCTACCTGCACGTCTTTCCCTATAGCGAGCGCCCAGGCACCCCGGCGGCCCGTATGCCCAGCGTGCCTAATGCAAAACGTCAGGCGCGTGCGGCGGCCCTGCGTGCGGCAGGCGAGGCCAATCGGCAGGCCTATTGGCGCGGTATGATGGGGCGCCCTCTCGATGTTCTGATGGAGGGTGCAACCAAGGGCCACTCGGCCCATTTCGTGCCGGTGCGTCTGTCTCGCGGGCAGGCAGTCCGTGGCACACGCCTCACCCTTGTCGCCCGAACCCTTGACGAAGCAGGGCTGGTAGCAGAGATCAACTGACATGGCCGGATTTTTCTCACGTCTGAAACAGGGGCTGACGCGCTCGACGCAGAAGCTGAATGCTGCTCTCACCCATCGCTATCTCGACGAGACAGCGCTGGAGGAACTCGAGGACGAGCTGATTGCAGCCGATCTCGGCCCCGCAGTGGCCGGGCGTGTGATCGAGGAGTTCCGCACGTCGCGTTTTGGTCGCAATGTTACGACCGAGGAAATTCAGGAGGCTCTGGCCACCGAAATCGCCCGCGTGCTCGAACCTGTGGCTCAGCCCTTCGAGCTCAAGACCGAGCACAAGCCGCATGTCGTGCTCGTGGTGGGCGTCAATGGTGTGGGCAAGACCACGACCATCGGCAAGATGGCCAAATGGTTTCGGGATCAGGGACGCTCGGTCATGATGGTGGCGGGTGACACGTTCCGCGCCGCTGCTGTCGAGCAGTTGCAGGTCTGGGGTGAGCGCACCGGCGCGCCTGTCATTGCGGGCAAGCCGGGTGGGGATGCAGCAGGCCTTGCCTATGAAGGCATCAAGCAGGCGCGTGAGTCGGGAACCGACCTGCTGTTCGTCGACACGGCCGGGCGTCTGCACAACAAGGGCGCGCTGATGGAAGAGCTCGCCAAGATCATCCGCGTCATGAGGAAGTTCGACGAAACTGCTCCCCATTCAGTGTTGCTGGTGCTCGACGCCACGACCGGACAGAATGCAATGGAACAGGTGCGTGTTTTCCGTGAACTCGTGAATGTAACGGGTCTGATCGTGACCAAGCTCGATGGCTCCGCACGGGGTGGTATCGTTGTGGCACTGGCTGACGCCTTCAAGCTTCCGGTGCATCTGGTGGGCGTGGGGGAGCAGGTCGAGGATCTGCGTCCCTTCTCGGCACAGGAATATGCGCGTGGTCTTGTGGGCGGAAGCGGTGCCGATCTGACCAGCCATCTGATCGACGAACCTCAGGATTAAGCCAGCGACCCGGCTTGACCATGCGTGGCCTGTGGTGGCTACGCCATCATTAACTTTCCGGCATGCCTTTCATGTGGAAAGGCCTGTATCGGTCATCACAAACCCGAGCGGGCGTCTGCTGAGCAACACCGATTGCCGCCCAGTTCGGCACCTGACCTCGTCGGCCTCCGGGTGCAGGAGCGTTACCGTGCCCCAGCGGCGATTCCCGCTCCCCCCCTGACTTTGCGCCTGTGTCGCAATGAGGGTCGTGGATCGTTTTATGCGAGGCTTCCCTCCATATCGTGTCATTTTCGCAACGAAGATTCGACGACTGATATGGGGATTAACGATGCGATAACGAAATAACGCTGATTCAATTAATTTTTAAAGTTCGACACAAAACAGAAATATTTCGTCGCACTCGCGAGTTTCTCGTTATGCCAGCGTTACGTTTCAGATGAATTACGTTACGTGTGGAGCGTGTGACCTATGGCGTTGAGCCTGCGCAGATCTTTCCTTTTGACATTTACGGCAGTGGCCGGACTATCCACCTCGGCAGCCATGGCGGCCACTGTGCCGATGGACGCAACTGCCACCAAGAAAAAGACCCTGGTCAAGACCAAACAGGCCACGCCCAAATCAGAAACGATCATGGTAACAGGATCGTATCTGCGCAGCTCGAACAACAGCTCGGCCAACCCCGTCCAGATCGTGACTGCCAAGCAGATCCAGCAGACTTCGGCTGTTTCGCTGGGTGACTATCTCCAGCGGCTCCCCTCGGTCGGCTCGTCGGGCACGCCCAACCAGCAGACCAATGGCGGTGGTGGTGTGAGCTGCACCGATATCCGCAATTTCGGCTCCAAGCGTGTGCTCATCCTGATTGACGGCAAGCGCACGGCAATCAACGCGGCCACATCCTGCGTGGATCTGAACACGATCCCCATCGAGGAAATCGCCAGCGTCGAAATGCTCAAGGATGGCGGCTCCGAGCTTTATGGTGCGGATGCCGTCTCCGGCGTGATCAACATCAAGCTGCGTCATGACGTCACCAAGGCGACCATCACCATGCGTGGCGGGATCTCGCAATACGGCGATGCCAAGACGGGCCTGCTTTCCGCCATGAAGGGTTTCAACTTCGATCACGGCAAGGGCAACGTCACCCTTTTCGGCCAGTACAATACATCTGGCGGCATCATGAGCCAGGACCGTGCCTGGGCAGCGAACCCGCAGCAGAGCAACCCGGTGACCGGCACGCCGCTTTATGGCTCCTCCATCATTCCGGCAGGCCGTGTGACCGACCCGCGCACAGGGGCCAATCTGGTCTCGAATGGGGATGGTACCTTTCACCGTTACAGCAATGCCGACCGGTATAATTTTGCCAAAGACACGATGGTGCAGAATTATAACCAGAATTCAGCCCTGTCCGGCGATGCCCATTACGACCTGGATAGCCATTTCAAGCCCTACGCCAACGTGCGGTACAGCCACACGACAACGGCACGGCAGATGGCTGCAGCCCCGGTCTCCGGTGGTATCAAGCCGTCTCCGCTGCTGTCGTCCTGGACCATCCCGGCAGGGAGCCCCTATAATATCTGGGGACGTGACGCGATCATGTCGCGCCGTATGAATGATCTCGGTCCGCGCAAGATGGATTACGCGACCGATACCTGGACCGTTATCGGTGGCGCCAAGGGCAAGATCTGGCGTGGCTGGGAATATGATGCGTCCATGACATACGGCCAGAGCCGCTGGACCGCGAACACGCAGAACATGGGCAATTATCGTCATCTGCTGCAGATGACCGGTGTGCGTCAGCTCGACCCCACCAATCCGGGCAGCAAGATCGTGTATGACCCGACCGTCTGCACCAGCCAGCCGGGCTGCGTCTTGTCCAACCCGCTCGCGCCGCTTTCACCCGAGGCTGCCGCTTATGGCAAGTTCACACAGCACGATCATGCCGAATATCAGCTGCGCGACTTCAACCTGCGCATCAATAACAGCAGCGTCGTCAAGATGCCCTATGAGCATGGCGGCAATGTCGGTATCGCCTTTGGCATGGAGCATCGCAGCGAGCAGCTGAGCAGCAAGCCCGATCCGATCGTTGTGAGCGGTGATTCCACGGGCAATGCCTCAAGCTATAGCGGCGGTGGCTTCAATGTGAATGAAGTCTATGCCGAAGGTCAGATTCCGCTGCTCCAGAACGCATTTCTCGCCAAGGATCTGACCATTGATGGTCAGGGCCGCTGGTCAGACTACAACACCTTCGGATCGACCAAGAACTGGAAGGTCTCGATCAACTGGGCCCCGGTGCGCGATATCCGCTTCCGTGCGACACTCGGAACGTCCTATCGCCAGCCCAACGTCTATGAGCTCTATGGCGGTCAGAGCCTTGGCTACCCGTCAGCTTACGATCCCTGCAGTGCCGTTTCCAGCTACGGCGTACAGGCCGCCGCTGTTCAGGCCCGCTGCGCAAGCGAAGGGATCAATACGGCGACTTTTGTTCCGCAGAACACGGGACAGGTTCCGACGGTTTCCGGCGGCAACGCCAAGCTGCAGCCTGAGAGTGGTCGTACCTACACGGTCGGCACGGTTGTCACGCCGCGCTGGGTACCGGGTCTCTCCGCCTCGGTCACATATTGGCATTATTCGCTCAACAACACGATCAGCACGCTGGGCACGCAGTATATTCTCGACCAGTGCTATACCGGTGCGGATACCAGCAATTGCGGCGCTATCGCTGCGCGCTCTTCCTCGCAGCAGCTGACTTCGGTCAATGCGTTCTATCAGAATCTGGGCGGAATCCGCACCAGCGGCATTGATTTCGACCTCGACTATCATGTGCGTCTGACGCCCCATGACAGCCTCACCGTGTCGAACAACATGCAGCAGCTTGTCAGCTACCTGCAGCAGAACGTGCCGAATGGTAAGTGGTACAACTACACCGGTCGTCTGTTCTATGCCGGTGGAAGCGGCCAGCCGCGCGTAAGCGATTATGCCCAGGCGACCTGGCAGCATGACGATTTCAGCTTCACCTACATGATGCGCTATATCGGCGGCATGGTGTGGAATAACGGTGTGACTGATCTGACGGCCAAGACCGCCGGACAGTACAAGACGCCCGGTATCTTCACGCATGACATCACGCTGGGCTATCGCCTCAACCGCTGGAACTTCCAGGCGGGCGTCAGCAACCTGCTCGACAAGAAGCCGCCCTTCGTCATGGATGCGGCCACTAACACCAATATCTATCAGTATGGCAGCCTCATTGTTGGCCGCTATGCCTTCCTGCAGGCTGGCGTCAGCTTCTGATCTGGCCCTGTCACCGGTCGGGCCATGCCTTAGGCATGGCCCGACCTGAGCAGGTCTCAAGGCCTGCATTCTCTCTAACCGGGCAGCCCGTTACGGGGCCGGGGCAGGGTCCGGCTGAAGAAAAACCAGGAACGATCAGCGTTGATCACGGTTTGGTGATATGCTGAACCCTTCCTTGTCTTTCTGCCCGGTTACCATGCGCCGCCCTCATGCTTTTCGCCGTCTTTGGCGGTCATCGCTTCCTGTTGTTCTCCCCGGCATCATGCTGCTTGGCGTCGGGGTAAGCCCATGCCACGCGCAGCGGGCGGAGGGAGCACAATCGGCGGGCGGTTTCGCTCCCGGAGCGCGTGCCTCGGCCTCGGCCAATGGCACGCTCGATAGCGTCGTTGGCAATCGGCCCTCTCCCGTCAAGGCAGAGGTCGGGCTGAATGGCGAGACCTATCGCGTCACCCCTGCCGGCACATTGATCGGGCCTGACGGACAGGCCGTGTCCGGCGGCTGCCCGGCACCCGACAATGTGGCATCAGGCCAGTTCGTTGCAGGCGGTGCGCCATCCGAACCGGCCCTGAGGGGAAGTGCCGGCGCAGGGATTGGCGCCCGCAAGGACGAGGCTGTCATGATTGGTGTGACGGATCAGGCCGCCCCCCTGAAAACAGCTCGTGATGAAAACGAACGCGCAGGGAATGGCGGAACACGCCCGCAGGCCACCATGAACGCCTCTTTTGGACCCGCAGGCGTGTATGTGCTGCCCGAGCCATGCCGTCATCATGGCGCGGGTGACAAGGCCATGATTCATGATGCTGCGGCTTCGCTCGCTTCAGCCGGAGGCAATGTGTTTGCTCTGGCGGGTAATCGCAATGGAATGCGACAGGCCAATCGTGCCGTTGCCTTGCCCGATGGCGATGTGCTGCTGACGACAGAGCGCCCCGACCATGCAGAGCCGCGCCTTGCACGGATTGCAACGGACGACCGGGCTGCCGCATCCACCCGGCAGGAAGCCAGACCATGAAGGGGCTGCGCGGGCGAGCTTCGGGTCATTCGGGACAGAACAGGGCAGGATGCACGCCCTTCGCGGTCAGACTCCTCAGGGCCGGTGCTCTCTGCTGCGCCGTCATCGGTATGGCCAATTCCCCCTTGGCGCAGGCTCAGACGGTCTTTCATCCCGGCGCAACCAGTCGCAGTGCAAATCTTCCGGATCTGTCAGCGCCTGCGAGCAGAACCCACGCTCTCGCGCCCGTTGCCTTGCAGTCGGACCGCCTGGTGCTGCCCCAGCTTCGTGCACTCATCATCCAGCCTGCAGGGCGTATCAGCGAACAGGACGGGCGCTCCTCCCTGACCACTACCGGGCTCGATATTCTCCGCTCTCCTGATTTCACAGCCATCATGGCGCCGTTCATCGGGCAGGCTCTGCGCTTCGGGCAGATGCAGACGCTTATCGATGCCGTGGTCGGGTATTATCGCGCCAGGGGTCATGCCTTCGTGACGGTCAGCGTACCGCCCCAGAAGATCCATCAGGGCATCTTGCATATCGATGTACTCGAATATCGCATCGGTGCGATACGGGTCGTCGGCAATCGCTGGTTTTCCGACCGCACCATTCGCAACCAGAGCGGGCTGCAAACAGGTCAGACACTCTCGCTGGATAGCCTCCAGACCGATCTGAGCTGGGTCAACAGTAACCCGTTCCGGACGGTTGATATGGTCTATCGCCCCGGTGCCGCGCCGGGTTTGACGGATGTCGATCTGAAGGTTGCCGATCGCCTGCCGCTCTATGTTTACGGGGCCTACAACAACCAGCTCGATCCCACGCTGGGCCGCGTGAACTGGGATCTTGGCATATCATGGGGCAACGCCTTCAATCTGGGGCATATCCTCACGTATCAGTTGCAGCGCAGTGTCTCGGGGCGTTTCACGGGGCATAATGGCAGCTGGGAAATTCCGTTTACTTCCCGCGATGCCCTGCTGGTATTTGGAAGTTATTCGGTCTCTTATCCGGTGGCCGATCAGCCCCTTACCAATAAGGGCATTTCAGGTCAGGCATCTCTGCGCTGGCAGCATATGTTGCCCCATATCGCCCTTGGTACGTTGTTCGGCCTTGATGGCACGACACAGCTCGGTTTTGACTGGAAATCGACTATCTCGGACCAGTTTAGCGCGGCTGTGCCACTCATTCTGGCCAATGCCGAGACCAACCAGTTTGTCGCCGGGTTCATGGGATCGCTGCAGGACCCTCTGGGCAAGACCGAGATCAACAACCAGATCGTTTACGGGCCGCCCGGTATTTCAGCCTATAACAAGAGGGGCTGGTATGAGACGATCTTCCCCAACGCCAAACCGAATTACGTCTATGACCGCCTGACCCTGAAGCGCGCCTTATCGCTCCCCTGGGGGTTCAAGGCCAATACGCGTGCCGCGTGGCAGGGCGCGACCCATAACCTGCTATATAGCGAGCAGCTGATGATTGGCGGTATGGGCACGGTGCGTGGCTATTACGTCAACACGTCCTTTGGCAGTCGTGGCCTGATGTTCAGCGAGGAGATCAATACCAAGGGCTTCTCGCTTGGCAAATGGACGGGGTTCAGCGCGTTGGAAGACACGAATACGCTCGGCGCCTTCTGGGACTGGGGCGATAATTCGCAGGTTCATCCGGCCGGTATCGGGCCGCGTGTGGTAACGCTTTCCAGCATCGGGGCCGATCTGAACAGCAAGATCAATCGGCATCTCAACATGACGGTCGATGCAGGCTGGCGTCTGCGCCGCGCAGCCAGTCGCGGCGATCGGGGCGTGTTCTGCGATTTCAATCTGGTGGCAGGGTTCTAGTTTGCCTGATAGCCCTGCTGTCGGGTTCAATCCATGGGGATTGCGACGGCAACGCCCGCGGCCATCGATCCATGCCCGCGTCTCTGGTCGTTGGCACCCGCGCCGCCGGCCAATGCATCGCCAACCTGATGATGGTTACGCTGGAAGAAATCGGGGCGCAGTTTCGTATCGTCATCCCCGCCACGCTCTTTAGGGGCGTCGAGCGAGTCATCGGGCAAGGGCGCTTCGGTAAAGCCGTCATGCGATGCCGGTGCTTGCGCCCTGACGGTTAGAGAGGCCTGTCTGATCAGGGGGGCGTCTGCCGTTTCGGGCTCCAGTGAGAAAGCCGAAACCGTGTTGAGCCCTGAGTGGAGAGACCGCGCATGGCTGGGTGTTTTTCGCGTCTCGGCTTCGGGCGTCGCCGCCTTTTCGGGGGCGGGGCCATTGCCTGGCTGGGCCGGGGAGGCGTCAGGCGGCGCAGACTGTCCTGCGACACCGGTTTCCGCTGCATGAAGCGGGGCGATGGAGGCGCAACTCACAAGGCCGAGTATCAAGGCAGAATAGAAACGCAACAGCGCGATCCTCTTTCCGTTGGTGCAGTATTTCACGAAAATACCGGACTCGATTACCGGCTGACGTGACTGTATCCAGGTCAGAAAATCTTATGCAACTGAAACCCGCCGATTGTATCACGATGTCATCAAACGTGATGCAACCCGGCGGGTAAGCTGTTCCCGATCAGATCGGGAAAGCGTTGTGGGCAGCGTCGGTGAGCACTGCAATACCGGGCAGAAGCTTGCCCTCAAGCCATTCGAGGAAGGCACCGCCAGCCGTCGAGACATAGCTCATCTGGTCGGCAACCCCAGCGTGGCGCAGTGCCGAGACGGTATCGCCACCACCGGCGATGGTCTTGAGCTTGTCTGCCTTGGTCAGTTCAGCCGCCTTGCGGGCGACAGAAACCGTGGCCGTATCGAAAGGCTTGATCTCGAAAGCGCCGAGCGGACCATTCCAGACAAGGGTCTTGAGACCTTCGAGCTTGGCGTTGATCAGCGCGATCGTCTTGGGGCCAGCATCGAGAATCATGGCATCGGCCGGTACGGCATGGATGTCACAGACTTCCGAAGGGGCACCCTCGCGGAATTCGCGGGCGATCACGGCGTCGACCGGCAGGATGATCTCGCACTTGCCGTCATTGGCCTGTGCCATGATCTTGCGTGCTGTCTCATGCATGTCGGCTTCCTGAAGCGACTTGCCAACAGCAACGCCCTGCGCCGCAAGGAAGGTGTTCGCCATGGCGCCGCCAATGAACAGCACATCGACCTTGCCCAGCACGTTCCCGATGAGATCGAGCTTGGTGGAGATCTTGGCACCGCCAACAAGCGCACCGACAGGGCGCTCAGGCAGTTCAAGCGCTGCAGTCAGGGCGTTCAGTTCGGCTTCCATCAGGCGACCGGCATAGGCCGGCAGATGATGGGCCAGACCTTCGGTCGAGGCATGAGCGCGATGGGCCGCCGAGAAGGCATCATTGACATACACATCGCCCAGACGGGCCAGCATGTCTGTGAAAGCCGGATCGTTCTTTTCCTCACCGGCATGAAAGCGGGTGTTTTCGAGAACACAGACTTCGCCATCCTTGAGGTTGGCAACGGCTTCTTCCGCTTTCGGTCCAACGCAGTCGGACACGAAATGCACCTTGTGCTGGATTTTTGACTCCAGCATTTCGGCAACAGGGGCGAGTGACATGCTGGGCACGACCTGGCCCTTGGGGCGGTCGAAATGGCTCAGGATGATCACGCGCGCGCCCTTGTCGGCCAGCTCGCAGATGGTGGGAATGACGCGATCAATACGCGTCGTGTCCGTGATGGCGCCATCACGCACCGGCACGTTGAGGTCAGCGCGCAGTAGGACGCGCTTTCCCTCAGGAGACAGGTCATCGAGCGTATGGAAACTGGCCATGCTCTTTTCTCCCGGTTTCTTGTTGCTTACAGGCTGCCGAAGAGCGCAGCCGTGTCGGACATGCGGTTCGAGAAGCCCCATTCATTGTCGTACCACGAGCAGATGCGCACCATCTTGCCGCCATCGATCACGGCCGTCTGCGTGGCATCGAAGGTGGAGGAGGCATAGGAGTGGTTGAAGTCCGTGCTCACCAGCGGGGCTTCGTTATAGTCCAGGACGCCCTTCAGCGGGCCTTCGGCAGCGGCGCGCAGGGCGTCGTTGATGGCCTGGACAGAACCCGGTGCGCGGCTCGGGATGAAGTCGAGCGAGACAACCGAAACATTCGGCGTCGGCACGCGGATCGACGTGCCATCCAGACGCCCCTTGAGGTGCGGCAGAACCAGGCCGATGGCCTTGGCAGCGCCCGTCGAGGTCGGGATCATGTTCAGGGCAGCAGCGCGGGCGCGGCGCGGGTCGCGGTGGTGGGTGTCAACCGTGCGCTGGTCACCGGTGTAGGAGTGGATGGTCACCATGTAGCCGCATTCGATGCCGAAAGCCTCGTCCAGCACCTTGGCAACCGGTGCCAGGCAGTTGGTCGTGCAGGATGCGTTGGAGATGACCGTCATGTCCTTCGTCAGCATGGCATTGTTCACGCCATAGACGATGGTGGCATCGACATCGGTGCCCGGAGCAGAAATCAGGACCTTGCGTGCGCCAGCCTTGATCAGGGCCGAAGCCTTTTCCTTGCTGGTGAACAGGCCGGTACATTCCATGGCTACGTCGACGCCTTCGAACGGCACCTTGGTCGGGTCGCGCTCGGCGGAAACACGGATGGGGCCATAGGTGCGGCCATTGGCTTCGATGATCAGGTTGCTGCCATCAACGCGAACCGTGCCGGGGAAACGGCCATGAACGCTGTCATAAGCCAGCAGATGGGCGTTTTCTTCAACCGAGCCGAGGTCATTGATGGCGACCGGCACGACATCCGTACGTCCGCTTTCAATGATGCCACGCAGCACCAGACGTCCGATACGTCCAAAACCGTTGATCGCGATTTTCACAGCCATTGTAGTCTCCCGGCCAGTAGGCGGTTTCGTTATAAGAGATGAAACCATAGCACCCTTGGAAGACGAGACGAGAGGGGGCTACCAAGAATCTTATCGATATTTTCGTGAAAACTGGTCTTTCTGTTCCCGCTCTCTTGCTTGTGTGCGGTCTTCCTGCAAGTTCTTTAGGTCATGACGATGACGAATGCTTCAAATTGTGGTTTCCTGAAATTTCGGTCTTTGGCGATCGCCGGTTTGTGCCTCGTCTCGGGGGCCATGACGGCCTGTACCCCGCCTGATCAGAGGCTCTTCAACCCCAATGCGGGCAAGCCACCCAAGCCCCATTATCCGCCTGCGCCTCCGGGCAAGCCCGCGCCCGCGCCCTTCCTGCAGATTGTTGCAGGCACACCCAAGGCGGAATGGGCCCCAGCTGTCTCACGTAGTACGAAGCTCGCTTTGTCACGCAAGCCCGACCTTCTGTTTGTGGTCACCGTGCTCTCCCCCGAGACGGGCAGTCCGGCAGCGCAGGTAAAATCGATCGAGACACTGACCGAGCAGGACGGCAAGGATGTGGCTGACCAGATCGTGGCATCGGGCGCACCGCCCAATCAGGTCCAGATTGAGGCCAAGACCGATGGTTCCAGCCCCAAGGGGCGTATCCGCGTCGATCTGCGCTAGGCCGCACCACATTTCTGCGCCTGCTGCTTCAAGGCAGGGGCGCTTTCACGGCCATCCGGGGAGGCTCTCGATTAGCAGCGGGCGGAGATGCCTCCCGCGCAAGCCTGCCTGTTTCTGTCTGCTGACACCCCCTGACAGGACACCCGCCCCGTTGCGGTCTGGTCGGGTGGCGTATTGATTACCGGAGAGACATCACATGAGTTTGCGAAAGGATATCTGGCGAACCGGCATCTTGCAGGCCCCGCTTGCAACGTTGCTCGAAAACCCCGACTGGACAGATATTCCCTGCCACTTTCTGCCGGACATGCCGCGTGACTTCCAGTTTCGCGCCGACCCGTTCGGGGTGTGGCACGAGGGCAGGCTGCACGTTTTTGTCGAGATCTACGACTACCGCAACCGCATTGGCGAGATTGAGGTGCTCGTCTACGACCAAGAGTATCGGCTTCTCAGCCAGCAGACCGTGCTGCGTGAACCCTGGCATCTTTCCTACCCGCAGATCATCGAGGCGGAGGGCGCGTTCTGGATGCTCCCCGAGGCGCATCGCTCGGGAACACAGACACTTTATCGTGCCACGCGCTTTCCCGATCAGTGGGAACCCGTCTGCCAGATCGATCTGGGTGGCGAAGTCGCGGTTGATGCCACGCTCTGCTTCCATGACGATCTTTGGTGGATGATCTACACCCCTGTCGAAGCCGCCAAGAAAGCCCCAAGCCGTCTGCATGTCGCCTATGCCAAAAGCCTGACGGGCCCTTGGACGCGTCATGGTCAGAACCCGATACGCCTCGATCCTTCCAGCGCACGGGCGGGAGGCACGCCGGTCACGATTGATGGAAAGCTCATGCTGCCGGTTCAGGATTGCGCTCATACCTATGGTGGCGCCATCCGCCCCCTCTGGTTCGATGTGCTCACCACCGAGCGCGTTGTAACCCGCAGCGGGCCAGCCTTGCCCATACCGCCGGTTTACGCACCCTATGACGAAGGCATGCACACTTTGTCTGCGGCAGGCGATGTCACACTGTTCGATATCAAGCGAACAGTTCTGTCGCCGCATGGCCTCATGATTGAGGCCGGACGCGAACTGCGCAAACTGCGCAAGCGCGTGGGTCCGGCCTGATCCATCTCCTCCCGTCCCGAGTGTGAGGCGCGCATGGTTTGAGCGCATCTCTGCCGGCCCGTGCGGAGCCGGAGGCGTCGGTCGTTTCGTAATGGCCATACCGACCGGAGGGCTGTCGTCAGGGGCGGTATCCTGCGGTGCCGTGCCCGCAGGACAACCGGCGCTAGGTCGCGCTAGTTCCGACGACCCGAGCGGTGGCCATTCAGCCAGGGCGGCGCCATATCACCGGCCATGATGCAGCCGACAGGATCGATATAATCCTCGATATCCGCCAGATTATAACGCCCTATCTGTTCCACGACACTTGCAGCCCGTTTGTAGCTTGATGGGAGCTCGGATACATCGATCCTCCCCCCGAAGAACCGGACATCCAGCCCCTGTGTTTCGGCGGCAAGCAGCGCTTCCGGGGTTGCATCACCCATGCGGCGGCGATGCTCGGTGCGTGACATGTTACGGCCCGCACCATGGGGCGCAAAGCCCAGGGCGTGACCAGCATCGCGCCCCCGTGCGACCAGAACCGGCTCGGCCATGTTGAGCGGGATCAGCACCTTGCCTGTCGCATCGCTGGCATAGCTGCCCCAGGCCGGGGTTGCCCCTTTGCCGTGATGGTACAGCCCGTCGCGCTCGAACACGAAATTATGCTCGTTCCAGAAACGCTCTGCCGGCGTGGCGCGCAAGTTTTCCGTTACTGCCTGATGGATGGCGTTATGGTTGGCCTTGGTCCAGCGGCGTATGATCTGGAGCGCCTCCCAGTAATCGCGCCCTTCATCACTATCCGCAGGGATCCAGGCATTCTGCCGCAATGTCTCGGGCGACAGGCGACGCCTCCAGCGTTCAGCGACCTCCACACCGGCACGGTAGAGCTGGGCACCTGGCCCGCGTGACCCGTGATGCGTCACGATGGCGGTATGATCTGTCGCGCGGGACCGCCCCACAAACAGGAAGTGATTGCCATCCCCCTGCGTACCCATATGGGACTGCGCCGTGTGCAGCATTTTCTGGTGGTTCAGAAACGGATTGGCCCGGAACGCATCAAGCAGATCGAGCGAGAGCGTGAAGCGTCGCCCCTGATCGCGCCCGCCCGCACCGAAATGTGTAACCCCGGAGGCTGCATCAAGCACAGCCGCAGGATCGACCATGCCCAGATCCGTCATCATCACCGAGCAGCAGATATCGGGTGAATGCATGCCGGGATGGATGGCATTGCGCGTGCTGACAATGCCGCCGACCGGAATAGTGCCGAGCGGCCCCGCCGGGCAGGCATCGGGCATGATGGCTGCTGCTGTCACTGTGGGTGTGCGCATCAGCGTTCGCATCGTCTCGATAACACGCTCACGGTTAAGCGCCTCATCGGGTGTTTCGGCATCCAGCGAAACATGGAGCGGTACTGTATCGGCGTCCTGAAGCGGAAGTTTGGGCGGTAATGGCGCTGGAGCCACGGCAGCGCGTATGGCGGCCTCATCACGCCCTTCTGCTGCCAATGCGCGTGCCTGCTCAAGCGCTGCGCCAAACGCGGGCCCAGGCGTGTGGCCCCATTCAATCAGAATCTTGCCGTCGATCTCTACAGGCGCGCTCATGGCCGTGTCCTTTCCTTTCGTCGCTTGCATCTGGCTCAAGCATGGACGGCAGGAGGTTTGGCCGAAAGAAAACCCGATTTTCAGGATAAGGCGCTGATATAGATAGAGAAAAACTACCTTCTTGTCAGATCGACCTTTCCGGTTCTGATCTATGCGTATCGTCTTTTATCTGGAATAATCGTCTCATGAGAAACGTGGTTATCGGTCTGCTTGGCATCAAAATCGATCGCACACGCGGAGTCGGGCCGTGGCAGCCAAGCGCCAGGCTTTGCGGCCATGATTCCCTGCCGGTCGATCGCTTCGAACTGCTCTATCCCGGATATGCCGAGGCACTGGCCCACCACGTTGCACGTGACATTGCGGCCATTTCGCCGGACACCGAAGTGCGTCTGACCGTGCTCGATTTCGACAATCCTTGGGATCTGGAAGAGGTCTATGCCAAGCTTTATGACTTCGCTCTCGCCTACGGTTTCGATGAGGACCGGGAGCGTTACTTCGTCCATCTGACAACAGGCACGCATGTCGCACAGATCTGCTGGTATCTGCTTACAGAAAGTCGTTACGTCCCGGCGCGCCTGATCCAGATGGAGCCCCCGCGTCCCGATACGGGACCCAACGGGCGTCTAACACTCATCGATCTCGATCTCGCACGATATGACGCAATCAGGCATCGCTTCGAGATCGCCTCTGCCGAACATTCCACCTTGCTGCGTAGCGGTATTTCGGGTGCCGATCCCGCGATTGATCGCTTGATCGGGCGGCTTGAGCAGATAGCCCTGAGGTCAGAGGCCCCCATCCTGATTACCGGCCCGGCGGGCTGCGGCAAGAGTACGCTTGCGGCCAATATTCATGACCTGCGTATCCAGCGCCGCTTGCTGCGCGGGCCGCTCGTTCGGGTGGATGGCAGTCTGCTTGCCACGCAGGATGGCGCCGCGTTGCTTCTGGGTCAGAAACGAGGCCTCGGCAGCGCGGCCGGGACCGAACGGGCAGGGTTTCTGGCACAGGCCCATCGCGGCACGCTTCTGATCGACGGCATGGAAAATGTGCCACAGGCCCTGCGCGACACTCTTTTTCGCGCGGTGGTGGCAAAACGCTACCGTCCGCTGGGCGGCGAGACCGATCTGGATGCGCAGTTCAGCCTGATTGCGACCGCGCGGGACGGGACGGGCATGGAGTCCGTTTTTCCCTGGATCATACGTCTGCCGTCCTTGCGGGAACGTCTTGTAGATATTGAAGCGGCGTTTGATCACGCGCTTGACGCAGCCGAACGCCGTTCAGGAACCAAAACCGGCTTCGCTCCGGGCGCGCGGGCGCGCTATATGCGTTTTGCGACATCGATCGATGCGGACTGGTCGGGCAATTATCGCGACCTGTCGGACTCGTTGCTTAGGCTATGCACGCTGGCTGAGCGTGGTCGTATCACGGTACCGATGATCGAAGAGGAAATTGCAGAGCTGTCGGCGCGCTGGCGTCCCGCAAGGCAGGATGCTGCGGGTTCAGTTCTCACAGACGATATGGCCATGCTGGCCGATATCGTTCCGGATCCGGCCGCAATCGATATGTTCGATCGCATCCAGTTGGCTACGGTCGTGCGGATATGCCGCATGTCGTCCACTCTGTCTGACGCAGGGCGAACCCTGTTCTCTGTCTCTCGTACGCAGCGTTCGAGCCGCAATGATGCAGACCGGTTGCGCAAATATCTGGCACGTTTCGATCTGGATTGGGACGCCGTCAGGAAAGGTGGAAAGACGCTCACCTGATCACCAGAATCCTGAACACTGGTGACCATGGCGTCTTGATTCTGGCCCACAGGGGGTTGTTTGCCTGCAACAACTCTCACCCCGAGGGCGCAGATGCTTCCGGGGCGTCCGGCAGCCATCAGGGGGCAGGCTTATTGTTCCTGTCGCGCAAATGCCTTGATCTGCAAGGCCAGATCGGGATCCGATCCATCGATCATCCGTGACAGGCGGCCGTCTTTCGTAATGAGTGCCACGGCCGGAATCTGACGCACACCAAACCGCGTGAAAACGAGATTATCCCGATCGAGCAGCACGTGAAATCCGGGGCCGTAAAGGGTCTGGAACGGGCCCATGTCTGCAGGCTCTGTCCAAAGCCTTGCCCCCACGACAACCCAGTCTGCCGCGATGTGCCCAACGAGTTTTTGCGCCACGCGACGTGTGTTGACGCAAGCGCGGGCGGTCAGCGGGTCCATCGTGGCGAGATAGCTTTCGCACCAGGGCGCCGTGAACAGGACAATCTGGGGCTTGTGGCTTCTGGTCGCGCCAGACTGGCGCAGAGGCACCGTGGCACCTGTCGTATCGCTCAGTGTGATCTCGGGAACCCGTTCCCCGGTGGTCAGCGGTGGTGTGGGGGTTATGTCGGCGAAGTGGATCTCACCGGCTGTGCGTGGTCTGGCCGATACCCGCTCAAGCGCTGCATCGAGGGCTGGGCCATCCTGATGGCCGAGATAGGCCAGTCGTCCATCGCGGTCGATCAACACATGCAGGGGAGTGGCACGAATCTGCAGCCAGTCGCTCAGCTTGCCGTCATCCATCACGACCGGCATCGTCAGTCCGTTCTTTTTGACAAAAGCGGCAACCTTGTCCCGGTTTTCCCCAAAGCCGATATCGACGGCAATGACGCTCATGCGTGTCTTGTAGCGCTGGTAAAGCGCCTCAAAGCCGGGCATCTGGGCGCGACAGGGAATACAATAGGTGGCCCAGAGTTTGAGATAGACAGGCCCCTTGCGGGTCAGTGCCGCGAGATCCAGCGTCTGCCCGTCCAGCGTTTGCCATCGCAAAGCCGGAATGGCGCGGCCAACCATTTTCGACAGGGCCGGGTCTTCGGCAATGAACGCTGCTGAGTCAGGAGCAGGCGCTGTGTCGGCTCGCGCCAGACTGGACCCCCAGATTGGAAAAAGGAAGGGAAGAGCCAGAAGGCCGCGTCGGAAGCCGGGCATGGTTGATCGTCCTTGTCCTGAAATTGAAAAGGGGAGGGTGCGTGGGTAGCTGGGTGCGCAAGGAAGCGGGGGCTGTGCCCCCTTGTCAGGGCCCCGTGCCCATAAGGCTCAGGAGTGTCTGACAATCGGCCTCGACCTGCTCAGGGCGTATATTGGCCACGCCCAGCAACACGCCTGACCGGGCGCGTGACCCCTTGGCGAACCACGCCGAGAGTGGCGTAATCCCGAGGGACGCTGCGCGCGCCTGCTGTGCCAGCCAGGCATCATCATAGCCCGAGGGGAGTGGCAGGATGACGGACAGCCCCGCATCATGGGCTACGGGCGCCCGGCAATGCCGCAATGTCTGGTGCAGCAGGTCACGCCGTTGGGTATAAGCCTCGCGTGTGCGTCGCAGATGTCGGAAATAATGCCCTTCGCGCATGAACCGCGTCACGGCAATCTGCACCGCGTTATTGGGCGGGGTGGCCAGCCACCAGGCGGTTTCGGTGAGGCGTTTGAGCAAGCCGGGCGGCGCCACGACAAAGCCGAGCCCGACCATAGGGGCAAGTGTCTTGCTGAATGTGCCGATATGGATCACGCGATCAGCATGCTCACCCGAGGCCAAGGCCGGGGGCGAGCGGCCGTCCAGATGCAGTTCAGCCAGATAATCGTCCTCGATGATCCAGCCATTGCTTTGTCGCGCCCAGTGCAGCAAGGCACAGCGACGCGCTGTACTGAGCGAAACCCCCATGGGTGCCTGCTGACCGGGGGTAACAAGCGCGAATGCTGCACCGGGAGCGGTGGCTTGCCCCTGCGCGACATCCAGCCCTTCGTCATCCACAGTAATCGGCACAGGGTGTACACCGGCACTTTCGAGCGCCATACGCGTGATGGGAAAGCCCGGATCTTCCACCCAGGCCTGTTTGCCTGCGCAATCAATGGCACGCAGGACTATGGCAAGCCCACTGCGAAATCCCGTGGTGATCAGGATCTGATCAGGGGTGCAATCCAGCCCGCGGGCCAGAGCAAGGTGAGAGGCCAGTGCGGTCCGTAATTCCGGCAGGCCGCGCGGGTCCATGACGCCTGTATTGAGGGCAGAAGCCTGCACAGCCTGCCGATGCAGACGCGCCCAGAGCGTGGCAGGAAATACATCATGCGCGGGAACACCCATCTGGAATGATAGTGGTCGGGTATCCCTCTGCCGGAAAAGGGCAAGAGACCCGTAACCGGTCTCGTCATCCGGGCGCGATGCCGCAGCAGACATCGATGGATTGGCCGTATCGGCCTGTTTCATTCGGCTTGGCCATTCCGGCGGGGAGGCTATGCGCGTTCCGGCTGCCCCGGCAGTATAAAGCAGATCGCGATCGATCAGGCGATCATAGGCGGCACGCACGGTCCCACGGGCGACGCCAAGTTGCGTCGCCAGATCACGCCAGGACGGCAGGCGACTGCCTTCGGGCAAGGCGCCAGAGCGTATGGCACTTTCGATATGCCCCGCGATCTGCTCGCTCAGGGTTCGCGTGCTCTGCCTGTCGAGTATGAGTCCCGCGAGCGGGACCGTGGGTGCGGTCATGCGTGGGAGCCTGTCTCAGACATGTGGCGCCGGAATGTCGCGTGAAAGTTCGGCCTCGGTGCAGGCGGAAAGGACCGGTGAGAGCGTCGACAGGGCGTTCTCCATGGCCGCGGCCTTCGCGGAGGCATCGCTAAAAGCCGTGCCCTGAACCGAAACAACATGCAGGTTGTGAAGTCCGATACAGCCCAGAACTGCCCTGAGATACGGGGTGAAAAAATCCGGCTGCTGGGCATCGTCGCCAAGAATGACGCCACCTGCCGCGACACCCACAAGCACAGGCCGATCCGTCAGAAGTCCCTTCTTGCCTTGAGCACTTAGCGCAACCGTCCGGTTCACGCGCACGACATGGTCCAGCCAGGACTTAAGGGCGGCGGGAACCGTGAAATTATGCACGGGCGTACCCAGCACCAGAATATCGGCATCCTCGATTTCCCTGATGAGTGTTTCTGACAGGGTAATCGATCCCCGCGCTGCAGGAGGCGTCACATCATCAGGGTGTGCCAGAAGCGCAGCGTAGGGGGCATCGGGCATCGGCAGAGCACTGATATCGCGCCAGACAATGGCAGCGTCGGGTTCGAGCGCACGGAGACGCGCAACAATGGCCGCCGAGATAACCCGGCTTTGTCCGTCAGGACGAGGGCTGCAATCGATATGAAGAATTTGCATCGCTTGGGCACCGCAGGGCGAGAGAAGAAGAGTGATGGTTCTTGGGTCTATCCGCCCTGCGACGACAGGACCAGAAACCTGTTCTTGGCGTGTACCAAGATGGGAGGTCCAGCTGAAAACATCATTCTTCGTCCTGTCCGATGGTGCAGGACCCATGGGAGGAACGTCGGGACACATCACTACCGGGAGACAAAAACATGCCGCAGCGTCTGGATTATGAAGCGATTGCCCCGCAGGGTGTCAGGGCACTGGGTGACGTCTATCGCTACATTGTCCGTTCGGGACTCGATGCGCTTCTGGTCGAGTTGATCTATCTGCGCATTTCACAGATCAATGGCTGCGCCTATTGTCTCGATCTCCATACGAAAACCCTGCTCGAAAAGGGTGTTTCCCCACGTAAACTCGGTGTGCTTCAAGCATGGCGTGAGGTGGAGGCAACATTCAGCGCGCGCGAATGTGCGGCCCTTGCCTGGGCGGAGAGTGTCACCTGCGTACGAGAGACGGTCATTCCTGACGCTGATTTTCGTGCGCTCTCCGAGGTGTTCTCTGAAAAGGAAATTGTGGACCTGACCATCGCTGTTGGGCTGATGAATCTGTTCAACCGTTTGGCAATCGGTTTCAGACGCACGAGCGACCCGCTCGACTCATAAGTCCGGATGTCGCGCGGTAATGGCGCATGATGGCCCCGTGACCTTGCATCAACTTCGAGGGGACACGAGGCTCGTCAATTCAGTGATGGGTGCGCATGGTACAAATATTTTTCGCAGCGAGCCGGTCCGGTTTACACCGAATGCCGCTTGTTACGGTCATTATGTTGCAATGAAATGCTTCTGAAGTGGACAAAAAACGACAGTCAGCGTCAACAGTGAAAGAACCGGTTTGTTATTCCTTTCCTGATCATCGTGGCCCGGTCAGAGGGTGCCAGACCCAGCGCCAGAAACGAGCTTCTGCAAGCATGGCCCTGACGGCAAAAGGCGGTAATCCAAGATCCTTCAGCTTGTCTGGATCGCCAGTTTTGCCGAATACAAGTCGCATAGCAGCAATCAGGACGGTGCTTTCGCATAGAACGGCGAGGCCGACGCTAATGAAGCGGACCCACCCGATATGAGGGGTTGTACCCTCATCGAAGCCGGGCAGTGTATGGCGCGCTATCCATAAGCCGGAACCTCCAAGGGCAAGGCCGCGCACAAGGCCACGCATGGGCGTGGGAGGGCGGTCGCACACCCAGCAAGCAAGGACGAGCGTGCCTATCCACGTCGCACCAATGAGCGTCTGGTGGGCCGCCTTCACTGGGGAATTCTGAAAACCTGAGAGCCACAGGAACACAGCGATGTAGGACATGACGATAAAGAGATAGAACCAATGCTTACGCATCAAGGTCATGAGTTACTCCGTTGCGGGTCCGTATCGTGTCGCCTTCGGTCCTGCAGCGCCAGGATGGTGAGCTTCACAAGCTCGCTCGACTTTCGGGTCCCAATACGGGTGTCGAGCCGGTCCGGAGATGACCGGCGCGCAATCACTACGGCAAATTGGGGCACCATCTTGTGATGCGTCTGAGTCAGTCATCCCCCTTTGAAGAAGCGGGGCCTATGTACCGCAGAATGTCGCCTGCACGACTTCCTCGGGGCGCGGTGGGGTTTCATAGATGGCATCGTCAACGAAGGGGCATTCCAGTCGGGAGAGAAGGGCATGGAACACCGATAAATCACCGCTCTCCGCAGCGTCGATCGCCTCGGCAATCCGATGATTGCGCGGAATGACTGCAGGGTTGATCTGGCGCATGGCATTCTCACGGACAATGGCGGATACGCCTTCCTGTGTGCAACGTGCGCCCCAATCCTGCAGCCATTGCGTCATGGCTGGTGAGTTCTGTGCGTCGCATGACAACTCGCGGCGGGTCAGGCGTCGGAAACTCAGGGTCCAATCCAGTCTGTCCTGCTCCAGGATCGCCAGAAAACGCTCGATCAGAGTCTTGTCATCCGGTTCGCATGTTGTGAGCCCGAATTTCGAACGCATTCTTTCGAGCCATGCATTTTCGTAAAGCGTGGCAAACGTGCCCAGTGTCTCCTGTGCCCAGGCCAGGGAACGCGCTTCGTCCGCATCGAAGAAGGGAAGCAGGGTTTCGGCAAGGCGGGCCAGATTCCAGCCTGCGAGTTTCGGCTGGTTGGCGTAGGCGTAGCGACCGTTACGGTCGATGGAGCTGAATACCTTGTCCTGGCTGTAGACATCGAGAAAGGCACAGGGACCGTAATCGATCGTCTCTCCCGAAATGGCCATGTTGTCAGTGTTCATCACGCCATGCACAAACCCGAAACTCATCCAGTGGGCGATCAGCCTTGCCTGAGCCGCGACCACATTTTCGTAGAGGGCTCTTACAGGATTTTCGGCTGTGGCTGCGTGCGGATAATGGCGCGTGATTGCCAGATCACAAAGAAAGCGCAGCGCCTCATTGTCCTGCCGTGCAGCGAAATACTGGAATGTACCGACACGTAGATGGCTTGCAGCAACCCGTGTGAGAATGGCACCCGGCAGGGGGCGATCACGCCAGACAGTCTCGCCGGTCAGGACAGCCGCAAGGGCGCGGGTCGTTGGAACGCCGAGCGCGGTCATGGCTTCACTGACGAGATACTCGCGCAAGACCGGCCCGATGGCGGCCAACCCGTCGCCACGCCGGGAGAATGGCGTGGGGCCGGAGCCTTTGAGCTGAACATCGAAAACACGGCCTTGCCGGTCGGCTGCAACCCCGAGCAAATGGGCGCGTCCATCGCCCAGTTGCGGCACGAACTGGCCGAATTGATGGCCAGCATAGGCCTGTGCCACAGGGGCAATACCGTCAGGCCGCGTCTGCCCACCCAGAAAATCGACACCCTCGGGAGTTTCGAGCCATGTGGGGGAAAAGCCCAGTGATTCAGCCAGCGCAGCATTCAGGGCAACAAGTTTCAGCGCGGGAAATCGGGCGGGGTCAGCCTGCACGGCCATGGTGGGGGGGAAGGGTGCCGGGCTCAGGGGCAGGGACATGGGACCTCGCTGGTGGGGCCGATACGAAAGCGGCCCTGTTGAAGTGGCACCCGAAACGTCAGGGGTGAAAAGAACAAACTCACCTTTGACAGAGAGTCCTGTGCTTCTTCAGATGGTTTCTCGCGCATTTCAGGCAAGGCAGTCAGGGCTCGAAGAGCGAAACCTGCAAGTTTTTTCGACCCCTCCCTTCCCATTTCATAGCCGGACGTTCAAAACCCCTGCATGTCGACCCACCCCTCTGCCGCCAGACGGATCTTCCACAATGTCAGCTTCCTGACATTGGGGCGCATTGCGACGGCTATATGCAGTTTTGCCTATATCGCCTTTGCCGTGCGGGCACTGGGGCTGGCGTCGTTCGGCCTGCTGATCCTGATCCATTCTCTGGGCATCATGGCCTCGACCTTCTCGCGCATGCAGTCATGGCAAACGCTCATCCGCTATGGAAATGACCCTTACGCCAGACGCGACCTGGTTCTTCTGCGTCAGATCATCGGGTTCTGTATCAGGCTCGATCTGTTTTCCGCGGTGGTGGCGGTCTGTATCGGGGTAAGCAGCGTCACGTTTTATGCGCATGTGGCGCACTGGTCGCATTGGGTGACGTTCCTGGCCTATGGCTACGCGCTGATCTGCCCATTCATGTATACCGGGTGGAGCAATGGCGTTCTGCGTCTGACAGAGCGTTTCCATCTCGTGCCGGTCAGCGATACCTGTACGGCCATTTTCCGTACGGCGGGTACGGCTGTCGGCTATGGGCTGCATCTTGATCTCGGCTTTTTCGTGCTGGTCTGGGCCGGGGCCGTGCTGATGGATTATGGTCTGTTCCTGTATTTTGCACTTTCCACTTTGCGTCGGAAAATCGGTCTGCGTCTGCGCTGGCGCGATGTGCTCGGGCAATGGCGTTGGCAATTGCCGGGCATGTGGGCCTTCACCCGCTCGACAAGCATCAATCAGACCCTCGGGGCAGTGTCCGGCCATATCAGCACGCTGGTCGTGGGGTCGTTACTCGGCTCTGCCGAGGCCGCCGTATTCAGGATCTGCCGTCAGATTGCCGACGGGATCGTCACACCGGCGCAGATGCTTTCGCCTGTGCTTTATCCCGAGTTGGTCAAGATGCGTGACCGGCAGGACTGGAGCGGTCTCAAGCGCCTGACATGGAAGATATTCGGTATCCTCTGCGCTGTTTCGATCGCACTCCTTCTGGTGGCGGCTTTCTTCGGTGGGCGAATTTTCTCGCTGATGCTGCATATCCATCTGCATGGCACCACCTATTACATCTCGATCATGCTCGTCTCCGCGGTGCTCACCCTCCTGGTCGTGCCGCTCGAACCCTTGCTGACTGTCATGGGACAGATCGGCTTTCTCATGGCCAATCGTACCTGGATTACACTGGCTTATTTTCCCGTGCTTTATGGTCTCACACGCCATTTTTCGCTGGCTGGCGCCTGCTATGCGACCGCGCTCAGCAGCTTTGTAATGTTCGTGACGCGTCTGTGGCGAGCCGTGGCCAGCTCCCTGCGTCCACCGGCCGATCCGCTCAAGCCAGCTTCACCAGCAATCACGCATACCGAAGAGACCGTGCCCGAAAGCGCCACGGGTCATGCCGGGGGCGAGACGCAAAGCAGGGTTGTCGTCGAGGCTTGAGGCGTATGGCGGCTGGGCCAGAGTAATCCCCTGATCGGGGGTTATTGCTCGGCACCGGCAGGATCGAAGCCCAGCGACGCCAGAACGAGCCTGTCCTCCCAGACATCATGCATCAACGCGGGGAGAGAACCCAGCGTGGCAAGGGCAGGATCACGCAGCATGATCCCGTCAAGGCGTGACTCCTTGAGGCGCACCCAGCACCATATATCGCCATGAGGGCCCTCGACAGCGCCAATACCCTCCCCGGACCCGGATGTGTCCGCTGCCGGTGACGGCAAAGGCACACCGAAATTTGCGGCAATGCGGTCGATGCGTCTGAGAGAGTCACGTATCTCATCGAGGCGCAGGCATTGTCTGGCCCAGCCATCGCCGCCGAGGCGCGAGCCTGCCCGGCCGGGAACGTGGCGCATGTCATCTTCAAGCTGGCGCAGGTCGAACGACCGTCCGGAAGCTCGACCGACCAGCCCACCGAGGCACAGGGCCTGGGCACGGGCAGGGGGTATCGTGCCAAGTCCCTCCAGCGTCTCCGCCATCTGGAAATGCAACCCCTCGATCACGGGCAGGCGTGGCATCAGGGCGTCATGGATGGCATGAGCAAGGCCGCAGATGTCGACCCCTGCTGCAATCCCCTGCGGTGTGATCATATCGGTCAGGCGGCGTCTGGCCCCGTGATGGGCGCATAGCCCTGCACAGAGATCCTCAGCAAGACTGGCGTGAGTGGCGAGAAGGGCAAAGCCCGTCAGCTGTGCCATCTGGGCAATATCACGGCAATGCACGACGATGCGTTCGATCTCCAGAAGGATCGTGCGGGCATCGCGTGTCGCATCGTCGGGGATGATGCCAAGTGCGTTTTCGATGGCACGCGAGTAGGCAAGGGGGGCTGCGACGAAAGCCGATCCGTTGCTACGACCAATCAACCTCAATGCTTCCTCGGGCATACAGCCCTTGAGGCGATGCATGAGCCCGACATGCGCGGCACCCGGCATGATCTTGCCACGCCCCCACATGAACGGCGCCATATCACCGTGAACGCTCTGCGCAAATACGGATGGGGAAGGCGTATGATCGGCTGAAACAGGCGCGGGAACGGACCGTGCGGATAGAGGCGCGATACTGGCCCAGCCACCCCGATCCAGTGCGGGTTCGGTATCGCTGGCGCCCAGTGGCAGACAACCCCACAGATCCTGCGCGATGCGCTCTGGCCAGGAGGCGCAGGGAAGAGCCGCCGACAGGGCGAAATAACGCCCCTCAATCAGGGGGGTGCTTACCACAAGCGGTGTTTCCTGATCGAGGAACAGCGCATAGGCGCGCAGATCGTCACACCAGTGAGCGATGAACCAGCCCGGCGCCGCAGCAATCATTTCGCGCCATTGCCCCTCATCAAGGGTGTAGTGGTGCGGGGAAAGACGTTCGCCGGCCCGGATACGGGCGATCATGCTCATGGGGCGCTCCAGGAGAGGGGCCCTATCGGGTTGCCATGGGGGCTGAGCCCCAGCACGAGCGGTGCGATGACCCCCAGACCGAGAAGAGTGAGGACAAGCGCCCGGTCGCGCCAGCCGAGCGGCATGCACCATGCGAGCGTCGCGCGGCTTGCTGTAAGCCCGAGGGCAACCAGCACGATGACAGTGGGTATAAGGCCGACTTCGGACAGCCCTGCCAGAATGAGGCCTCCAGCTGCGAAGCCCGGCCACGGGGGTAAACCGCTTGTCATCCAGCGTCGCATGGCGTCGGGAATCTGCGGTTCGGCTGCCAGCACCATGCCAGAACTGAGAAGGAGCAGTGAGGGGAGCGGGCCTATGGGCAGGGCAGCGGCAATGGTGGCGAGAGAGACAAGAAGCCGTGCCCCGTCCTGACGGGCCAAAACGCACAGCCACAGTCCAGCCAACCCGGCGAGCAGGAGCACTACGTGGGTAACTTCACGCGTTGGCAAGCGTAGCATAAGGCCCACGGCGCTGAGGCACAGAAGCATATCAGGCAGGGCGGTAGCGCGATCCTGCCGTTCAGGAGCACTGCCATGGTGCTGGTGCCTTGAGAGGCCTGGAGAGGGTAATATTGTACCGAGCCCTGCGAGCAGGCACAGACCAACGGCAAGAAACAGGTCGCCAAGACGCAATATGGCCAGGTCAGGGCTCATGGTTGTCAGGCTGGTCCCAAGCAGGGCCAGGATCAGGCCGGCCAGACGCATGCGCATAGAGTCCCAGGCCTGGCGTGCACGTGTGGTAGCCAGCGTTTCACGATAGGCAAGACTGAGCGTCGCGCAGGCGGTGAGACAAACAACGCCAAGCACGTTATGGGCGCAGAGGGCCAGAGTAATGATACAGCTCGATATGAAATCAAGGCACAGTGTCAGACGCGTTTGTCCCTTGCCCAGCGCGAGAAAAGGCGTGGCACCCGCAAGCAGACAACCCCAACGGCTCAGCAGATCCTGTCCCGGAAGGAGTGGGGTCAGAAAAAGCGTCAGGGCAAGCCCGACAAGGGCAAAATGCCTGGCTGAACGCGTCGCGTGTGCCTCGGGCAGGAGTGCCATCAGGCTGGCTGCCAGCAATGGCCATGCAGGCACGAGAAAGCGGGCAAGCTGATGGATGGTTTCAGCCATGTTCAGGGCCATTGACGCGATGCCAGGCGAGGCGTGGCATCAGCCAACTGCCCAACAATAAAAGTCCAACCCAGACCAGCGCTGTGCCCAGAACAAGCGGCCAGCTATGGACGTAACCGCCAAGCAGAAGAAGCCCGTTGAGCGTGCATAACAGGGCAACCAGTTGCAAAAGAGGCGCAGGCAGGGCCGCGCCGCATAGACCAGCCAGTACGATGCCGATGCAGATCAGTACCGGTATGCCAGGGGTTGCGACCAGGGCCGTGAGGAGTACGAGAAAAATCGCGGCGCAGACGGCAAGGCCCGCAGCTTGCTGAGATGTTCGTCGCTCATGTGGCTCTCCCGAGCGCCAGGCTACGTGACGACGCAACACGATAAGGCCGGCACCGTTGACTGCGGGGAGGAACACAAGAGCCGCGAGAGCCGGGGCACCGTGACCGATTCCGGAGACGCACGCCGCGGCACAGGTGCCATGAAAAGGCAGGATACGGGCATCGCGACCGATCGCTGCAAGAGCGATGAGCAGGGTCAGACCAAGAAGAACGATCATGAGGCCAGCCTCCCCGCAACCACCAGCAGAATGGCTGCACCAGTTAAAACCAGGGCCAACATCGCCGATGGTAATGGACGTATCACGCGCCACGCCGTGGCGAAGACGACCAGAAAACCCAGTTTGGCCGGAGCGGCAAGGCACCAGAGTAGCAAGAGATGGCCTGGAGTTGCTGCTGCTGTGGCGATCGAATCTGGCCAGATAAGGTCAGCCATCAGCAGATACCAGCATAGAGCAGACAGGTCATGCTGGTAACGTAGCAGACTGCGATGACGCCCCTCGGTGGCGGAGATCAGCCTTTCATGCCAGGAATCAGAGAGCAGGCGACGGTTGAGGATCAGTAATATTGCCCCGGCAATGAAGACAAGGCCACCAAGCAGGGCAGGCGAGGGCTGTAGAAGACGTTGTTGCAATAATGCGACGAGTGTTGCCGATCCCGGCAGTCCCACGGTGATCAGGGTACCCGTCAGGGCAAGCAGAGGAACCAGAAAAAGCAGATCATGCCCAAGCGCGCCCAGAGAGCTTGTCAGGCGGAGCCGCAACAGGCGCGTCGGGGAATGGGTCAGAGCTTGAATGCAGACCGAGATGCTGGCGACAATCAGTAGCACGCCGCAGGCCAGGGGCTCCGAGAGAAAGTGGAGAGGGATCTGGGTTGATGCAAACGGAATACTGAGCCCGGCGAGTGTCGTGGCGCACAGTCCCATCCAGGACAGAGACGATATCGCCGTATTCTGCCGCCAACCAGCACGCAATTGCCGCCATCGCCTGCCGGGCCAGGGACCAGGGCGCCCTGCCATCGTGTTTTCAACAATATATTCCAGATCGGTAAGGAATGGCGCCAGAAGGGCCACCGTTACGATCTGGGCCAGTAAGATGCATAGCTGCAGGGCGACAGCAGTGATCATCCGGTCCACCCCAGCCACGATAAGGCAATGGCTATCAGCAGCAGCCAGAGCACGAGAGCGTGCCGGGCAAGGAACATGTCGGGCTGGAGAAGGATGAATCCTGTAGAGTCGGGTTTCACAGGATCAGCGCCAGTCTGTCGCAACAGTGCCTGTCGGGTCAGAATAAATCGCCGACGCCCGGCAGCGAGCAGGCGCCTTGCTGCCCATGGAAGGCGGATCCGTGGGGCGACGCAGGGCCAGAATGGGACAGGTGTGAGCAGGGCCGGAATATGACTGATGAACGCTGGTGCCACGAGCGCAGGCACAACGAAGACAAGAGCTGGATACCAGAAAGCGCCATCACCCCCTGCGACTGACCAGACCGGCCAGCTACGCCATATCTCCTGCGGCGCACCGGCAACGATCAATGCCGCGTCATGCACAAAGCCGAGCAGTAATCCGGGGCATACGGACAGACACAGGCCAAGAGTGAGGGACGGGATTTTATGCAGACCAAACGAGAGAGGCGTACTCGCCATGCTCCCTGCCTGGAGGCCTTTTCCGGCAAGAGATAAGCCGGTGCCCGGTAAAGACACCCCACCCAGGGCCTGCCAGGAGGCAAGCCACGCCTTTACCATGAGCACGCCGATCGCAAGGCTGAGAATCATGCCTCCAGCAGTCCATGCAGGAGAGAGGCCGGTCAGTCCGTTCACCACATGCAAACTCAGCCAGAAAGGGAGAAAACCGGCGAGCGGTGGAAGGGGGGCTTGCAGGAAACCTGCTTTCCCGCCCAACCCGTGCAGGGCAAGGGAGAGAATGAAGGCCTCGCTTCCTGCAAGGGCACAGTCGGCAAGCCCGCCTGCGCGTGCGCTTTGTGTCAACCCCAGCAGAAGAAGCGGCCAGAGGGAAAGCGTACGTTGTAAAGGCAGAAAAAGGGACAGGCCTCCACCAATCACAACAAGGCTGACAGGCCAGAACGCGCCAGACTGTGCGATCACGGAAGGAACGATCAGGGAATAGGCCAGTACTGGCATGGCAGCAAAGGCAGGCAGGAGTGCCAGCGTTGCGAGGGGAACAAGAAAGTCAAAAGACGTTGCTCCCTGTAAACGGGCATTGGCTGCCACGCCAGAGCCCACTTCAGAGAGAATGTCCGGCGTCACGCCCTGTCCGGTCAAGGCATCACCAAGCACATGCTGGGGAAAAAGCGCCGCAGCCGCGAGGCAGCATGCGGCAGGAGCCAGAAGGCCTAACTGCCATGACGCGCTCTGCCAGAGGCCGTCAGGCTTTTTCTCCGGCCATTTTTCTTGCTGCCTGTGCGCTGGGGCAGAGAAGCTGCGATTATCCGTTCCCCGTTCCTTCGCCAAACGGCGAAAAGGCAATCGACGGTGGTTTTCAATGAGGCAGGGTATGAAGCAGATCAAAGCCAGCGCCTGATTGTGACACAGAAGACCGAGGGCGCCGCAGGCCTCGCCGGTCGGGCCGCACACCCGGTCGGAGGCAAGTTGACCCAGACTCCAGAGTACAACCCAGCAGGCGGTGAGCGGATCGAGCGTCAACGGCCCCAGTGTCGTATGATAGCCGCAAAGAGCAACCCAGCATGCCAGGACGATCTGAAGCGCAAGCAAGCCCGTGCGCAGGGCTGTCAATCGAGGATCATGTACAATCTGTAGCGCCAGCCTCAGGATGACGCATGCAGACAGCACGATAAGGGCGATGGTTGCGAGCAGGGGGAATCCTGACAGGAAAGTGCGCTGAGGGCTCTCTTCTTAGCTCAGTTTCACCCATCGCCCAATCGTCTGATCTGCCCGTTCCCAGGAGTGGGCCACTGAAGCCCGGGAGAGCGGGCAAACACATCTATAGGCTGGTGAGACAAAGGGCTGGTTTGTGACGGTCGAGATGAGTTTGTTCGATCATGCCGGGGGTCAGAGGCTTACTGTATCTCCGGCACGCTCATGGGAGAGATCAAGCAACTCGTTGTCTGAATTGCCCGCTGCTTCGGGATCGTAAAAGACAAATTCCAGTTCGGGCTCGATCTGTGTTGAGAGCAGGGGGCATCCGAACAGCTTGCTGAGGTGGTCGGTGAAGCTGCGTAGCTGGACGCTAGGAATGTGCGATACCCAGATACGACGATCCTTGTGAAACTGGTCGATGAGTCCGGGGTGCACGGCCATGAATTTGTCGAATTCTTCTTGTGTCATCTGGCTTTCCTTCCAAACTACCGAGACGAATAAATAATTTCACAAATATATCGTTCCGCGGCGCAATATATCAAATCAACTGTGCCAGCGTATAGTCTGGCACAACTGGTGCGTTGGGCAAATCAGATCATTTCGAGGGGTGTCTTATGCCGGGGTGGCGGGAAATGGTTGTCCAGACGAGCCAGATCCTCCGGGCGCAGGGTTATTGAGAGGGCAGCAATGTTCTCCTGCATGTGTCGGCGCGTACCAGCCTTGGGAATTGCAAGGATGCCAGGCTTTGCAAGGGTCCAGGCCAGAGCAATCTGCGCTGGTGTGGCCGGGCCGGCTGGGGTCTCGTGCTTTGCGGCAATTTCATCAAGGACGGAAGCACTCAGTAACTCCCCTCCTTGTCCGAGAGGGGAATAGGCGATCGTGACAATATCGCTGGTGCTGTCCTGATCGATCAGATCGAAGTCGGCTCCGCGTGCCTCCAGGTTGTAAAGAATCTGGTTTGCGGCGCATCCCGCCGTCGTGCTCGCCAGTTCGATCATATCGTCGGTATCGAAATTCGAAACGCCCCACTGCCGAATGAGGCCGCGTTCGACGAGGTTTTCAAACGCATCAACGGTTTCCGATAGTGGAACCCCGCCGCGCCAGTGCAGAAGATACAGGTCAAGAAACCCTGTACCCAGTCGTTTGAGTGACGCTTCGCAGCTTTTGAGGGTGCCTTCATACGTTGCGTTGGAAGGCAGGACCTTGCTGATCAGGAAAACGTCCGACCGACGGTTGACGATGGCCTCTCCCACGAGATGCTCAGAACGCCCACTGCCGTACATCTCGGCAGTATCAATGACAGTGAGGCCCTGATCCAGGCCTGTGCGCAGGCTGGCGATCTCTTCGGATCTGCTCGCAACGGAATCGCCAATATTCCAGCTACCCATACCGAGCGCGGGAACCACGCAACCATTCTTGAAGCGGACGGTTTTCATCAGAATTTTCCTTTTATCCTTCCAGATCAAGCGTCACAGGGTCAGTGCCGTTTGCCGGTCTCCATATCCGAGCTATCACGAATTGGTGATGTGGTGAGGTCTCTGTCCTCTTTGGCGTTAACGTGCCTGGAGAGGCAAACCGCCCCGCGTACAATCTTCGCGTTCTCGGAAAGGAGGCCAATCATGGCGTCTTTCGATCATACCATCCTGCACCGCATTCTTGGCGCTGTACCTGGAGGTGGTGCGGGTTTGTTTTCCGGGCGGCGTGTGGCGGGTAGCAGCACTCAGGTCAGGCAGGAAGAGGCGCGACGCTCAAGGGAGTGCCTGACCACACCGCAGGAGGAAGGCTGGCTGTGGTCGGAGCGTGTCGCGCCTTTCGGCATCAGCGATGTGCGGGTCACCCATCATCTGCTGGGAGCATTAACGGGCGGCGCAGCAACCGCCTGTCCGGCTCGAGGCTGGGGTATGGTGATCGCCGGGTGCGCCACGCTCAACATGCGTCGCCATACGAATGCCGCGATACAGAGCGAGACACTGGCTGAAGGTGATGTATGGAGCATCCCGGCATCGGCAGTCGCATGGTTTCATTGTCACGAAACGGAACAGGCCAGTGTTGTTGCGTTTATCGGTGGTCGCGAACCCGAGGATATCGCAGGCCACTGGCCTGAAATCTGCCCCGACTCAGCGTTGCCTCCTCCCGGGTTTCATCATCGTCTGTTGCAACAGAAGGCGCAGCGCACCTTCTGGGGTCGTCTGCGGGTTGTCGAGGCAGATGCGTTCAGCGATCCTGATGCTCTTTCAGCGGCGTTGGTCGAGGTCGATTCAGGCCGTCGCACCGATTTGCATTGGCATCTCAACACGTCTGTCTGGCAGATATGCCTAGAGGGAAGTGGTCAGCTAACCCGGATGGTAAAGGGTGTGGGGCAACGGAGTTCAGCGCTCCGCCCGGGGATGATGGCCTATATTGCGCGTGGAGAAGGCTATCTCATTCACAATGATGGTGATGGGGCCCTCAGGTTGCTCGAAATCTTCCGGTCGGATCACTACCATGATCTGTCCCTGTCACAGTGGCTGGCGGCCAGCTCGACTGAGGATATTGCTGCTCAGTTGCACGTGGATGTGGGCGTTGTGGCCAATCTCGTTAACCAGGACAGCAAATCCTTCAAGCAGGTCAGTCCGGTTCCTTCAGGGCATGGCCCACACTGAAATCGCATGGCGCGAAGCTGGCGCACCCTGTTGAGCAAGGATCATCCACGCTACGCGTCAACCCTGTTTTTCCCCGCGGTCTGACGGCAAAGATATCCGGTTGCTACAGGGATGGCACTGCCACGTTCGGACTTTGTCAGGCTGGCTACGGTCGACTATAAACGGGGCGCGAAACCCAACATATGGTGGATGTCGCCCTGCACCATGCGTCAATCATCGAGAGAGACGGTCGAGGTTGAGCGTGGCACGGGTTTTCCACACGGCAGGTTCGCCAGATGAATGGTTCCCTGGCCGACATCCACTCCGAATGAAGCAGTCCACGAGAGATCAATGATCAGCCTGTTCGACCTTTTCAAGATCGGTATTGGACCGTCGTCCTCCCATACCGTTGGTCCGATGCGCGCCGCGCAACGCTTCGTGGTTTCGCTGATGGAGACCCGGCTCCAGACGGGAGACCCGTCTTCTTCAGATATTGTTTGCCTGACCGACATTGCGCGCCTGCGGGTCACACTTTACGGCTCACTCGCCTGGACAGCCCAGGGGCATGCGACCGATAAGGCGGTTATCCTGGGTCTGTGCGGTGAGCTACCCCAGACGGTCGACCCCGATCAGGCGGACGGGATTGTCGAGCGCGTCATGCGTACAAAACACGTTGGCTATGGCGACCGAATACTTCCCTTCGACCCGGCTCATGATCTGGTGCTCGATCGGGAGAGCGTGCCGCCTGTCCACCCTAACACCCTGCAATTCGAGGCGCTTTCGGCTGAGGGCGTGGTACTCGACTGCGCCCGCTTTTGTTCGGTCGGCGGTGGTTTTATCGTGTCGGAAAGCGTGACGGAGAGTGCAGGCTACGCGCAGCCTGATGTGCCCTATCCCTTCACCAGCGGCGCAGGATTGCTGGAACAGACCCGTACCCACAATCTGAGCATTGCTGCGCTGGTTATGGCCAATGAATGTGCCCTGCGCCCCCGTTCGGAAGTCGAGCACTATCTGGATGAGATCATCGCGGTCATGCTGGCCTGTATCGAGCGTGGCATCATGCAGAAAGGAATTTTGCCCGGACGACTCAAGGTGCGCCGTCGTGCCCATGCCCTGCACGAAAAGCTTTGTGCGCATGAACGCAGTAATATGCGCTCGGCCCATGCCATCATGGACTGGATCAGCCTGTTTGCCATCGCCGTGAATGAGGAAAATGCAGCCGGAGGGCGCGTCGTCACGGCGCCCACCAATGGGGCGGCAGGCATCATTCCCTCGGTTCTGCGCTATTACCGCGACTACTGCGCGCCGCTCGCATCGCCCGGGACGACCCAGGCCATGCGGGAATTTCTGCTCACTGCCTCGGCCATTGGCGGACTGTTCAAACTGAATGCCTCGATTTCTGGCGCAGAGGTTGGATGTCAGGGTGAAGTGGGCGTTGCGTCATCCATGGCGGCAGCGGGATTGGCAGCCGCTCTGGGAGGAACCCCCGAGCAGATCGAGGATGCTGCCGAAATCGGAATGGAACATCATCTGGGTATGACATGCGATCCGGTCGCCGGTCTGGTTCAGATCCCCTGTATCGAGCGTAATGCCTTCGGTGCGGTCAAGGCGGTGAACGCAGCCTCACTCGCCCTGAACGGCGACGGGGCCCATCTTGTCTCGCTGGATCAGGTCATTCGCACGATGGCAGAAACCGGTCGTGACATGAACCAGCGTTACAAGGAAACATCGCTTGGCGGCCTTGCGGTGAACCTGCCGGAGTGTTGATCCGGCCTCGCCTGACCAAACGGGACGGGCCCAAGACCCGGAGCCGTCAGCCAGATGTGTGACCGGGCTGACGGCCGGGATGATCAGCGATAGACGATGCCGCCATCCGTCAGGATCGACTGACCTGTGATGTAGTCTGAATCGTCACTCGACAGAAAGGAGACGAGAGCCGCCACATCGTCCGGCGTCTGGGCACGGCCCAGCGCGATCCCTTCAACGAACTTCTCGTAGGTGCGGCCCTTTTCTGCGCCGGTCAGTTCGGAGAACCGTTCGTCGATTTCGACCCACATATCGGTGCCGACAATGCCGGGACAGTAGGCATTTACCGTGATGCCAGCGCTGGCATATTCCTTGGCGGCGGCCTGTGTCAGGCCGCGTACGGCAAACTTGGTGGCGGAATACACACCCAGCATCGCAAAACCGTCATGTCCGGCAATGGACGAGGCATTGATGATCTTGCCCTTGTGGCCTCGTGCCTTGAACTTGGCCGCTGCAGCCTGGATGCCCCAGAGAACGCCCTGGATGTTGATGCGCAGGATACGCTCGACTTCGTCGGGCGCGACATCGGCAATCGGGTTCACCTGCGCGATGCCCGCATTGTTGATCATGATGTCGAAACCGCCCAGTTCCGCTTCCGCGTGATCAATCGCGGCGTAGACAGCATCGCGCTGGCTTACATCGGCCGCCGAGACACTGGCCTTGCGTCCCAGCGCCTGGACCTCACGACGAACCTGCGCAAGCCGCTCCGTGTTGAGATCCACCAGAGCGATATCGGCGCCATCGCGCGCCAGTCTAAGCGCAATACCACGACCAATGCCCTGAGCGGCACCGGTAACGAGGGCGACTTTTCCATTGAGTGACATGGCTGTTCCCCTTCTTATGCGGGCGGGCAACAGCCGAAGAGGCATGTCACATGGCCCTTTATCAGGAGCATGAACGGCCAATTGGGGGAGAGGATCGAGAGGTTAACTCTCTTGTGACAAGCGAAACGTTTCGTGTCTGGTCGGATCGCGGGCTTATCCCGCTTTTTGCCATCCGCGTTCCTGCTGCTGCCAGTAGGCCAGATTATGACCGGCCTTTTTGGCAAGGCTCCAGCGTGCCCGGGCCCTCGCAACAGCCTCCGGATCATTGCCGTCGAACAGGGTAAAGATACGCTCGAATGTTTCCAGCCCGTCCTCGACACCGCCATCAAGCAGGAAGAGGAAGCGCGCGCCGTTGGGGACATCGTCTCCCCTGGTCAGCCAGATGGGCTGACGCGGCCCAAACCCCATGCGCTGGCTGCCATGAGGCAGCCATAGGGGTGATTTCGCCTTCCAGAGAGCCTCGTCCAGTGCCTTTACCTGTGCCGCATCGCCACATCGTATGACGGCACGTTGCCCCGCTTCGAGCGTGCGGCCCAATAGCGGCGGCAAGGCGTCTTCCAGCGTCGTGCGCGTCAGATGATAGAAGCCGATATCGCTCATGAGGCCTTGTTGTCTGCCTCTTCATGATGACGTACGAGCGCGTCCAGCAGACGCACGCCAAACCCGGTTGCGCCCTTGGGACATTGCGGCGCCGCGTCGCTGCGCCACGCCACACCAGCGATATCGAGATGCGCCCAGGGTGTGTCACCCACGAAACGTGCCAGGAATTGCGCGGCCGTGATCGAACTGCCAGGGCGGCCCGTGATATTCTTCATATCGGCGATGTCCGAGCGCAATTGCCGATCATAGGCCTTACCCATCGGCATGCGCCAGACGGCCTCACCTGTGGTTTCTCCGGCCTCGAAAAGCGCGTTGGCCAACGCGTCGTCATTGCTGAACAGCCCGGCACGCACATGGCCGAGGCTGACGACAATGGCACCGGTCAGCGTGGCCAGATCGACCATCAGGCGCGGCGCAAACCGTGCCTTGGCATAGGCCAGAACATCGGCGAGAACCAGACGCCCCTCGGCATCGGTATTGAGCACTTCGATGGTCTTGCCAGCATAGCTGCGCACAACATCACCGGGGCGCTGGGCATTGCCCGAGAGCATGTTCTCGACCAGTCCCACCACGCCGATCACATGGACGCCTGCCTTGCGTCGTGCCACGGCCTCAAGCGCACCGACAACGGCGGCTGCGCCGCCCATATCGGTTTTCATCTCATCCATACCGGCAGCCGGCTTGATGGAGATGCCGCCGGAATCGAAGGTCACGCCCTTGCCGATCAAGGCAATCGGTGCCTCGTCCGAACCCCGATAGCGCATGATGGCCACGCGGGCTTCCTGATCGCTGCCCTGCGCCACGCCCAGCAATGCGCCAAAGCCGAGTTCGCGCAACGCTGCCGCGTTGAGAATTTCCACCTCGACCCCGAGATCGCGCAATGTCTCGATACGACGGGCAAATTCGGGCGGGTTCAGAACGTTGGGCGGCTCACTCACCAGATCACGGGCGCGGAACACGCCTGCCGCCACAGCCTTCAGGCTCTCCCATGCTTCACGCACAGCGTCGATCTCGGCGACACCCAGATGCAGGCGCTGAAGCTGCGGTGCGTTTTCCGCTTCGTCGGTATGATAGAGGTCGAAGCTGTAGCGGCCCAGAGCGGCGCCATAGGCAGCATGGGCGGCGAACGCGGCGCAGCGCCCCGCAAAGGCAAGATCGGCATGGGTGGTGTCACGCACGGCACGTGCGGCCTGCCCGCCAGCGGCTTCCATCGTCGGAATATTAAGCTCGTCCTCGGGACCGCAGCCGATCAGGACGATTCGGGCCAACGCCGCACAGGGGGCAAGCAGGACACAGCTCTGGTCGCGCTGCCCCTTGAAGCGCGAGATGGCAACAGCCCGGCGCAGCGCCCCGCCCGTTGCCGCATCGAGGTGCGAGAACGGACCATCAGCCACATCGAATTCCGGGCCAGTCAGCAGGACGAGGGTCTGCTCCGATTCCGGGGCGCCCTTGCCCTGCAGGATTGGAAAAGGGGCCTGGATCTGGATATCGAGCATGATCTTTCCGGTCTGTAGCTGAGAAGGCCCTCACTATCGTCATCGCGACCGGATAAGGCAAGGCGCAGTGCCGCCTTCAGGCTTTTAACAACGATACAAAATCGTTTATTGAATTCAAACCACTATGAGCGTTGATTGTTGCCCGGAAATATGGCCTAGTCCCGTCTCTCCCATCGCTTCGTGCTTCAAGGCCCGTTCATGTCACTGCTTGCCGACCTCAATTATCTCTACGTGCTCTCCGGTCTCGGTGTGGGCTTTCTGGTCGGCATGACCGGTGTGGGCGGTGGCTCCCTCATGACACCGTTGCTGATTCTGCTGTTCAAGGTGCATCCTCAGGCTGCTGTGGGCACGGATCTGCTTTATGCGGCCATCACCAAATCAGTTGGCACATTGGTGCATGGTCATCGTGGTGCGGTAGAATGGCGTGTCGTGTTCCGCATGCTGGCCGGCAGTCTGCCTGCGACGTTGGTCTCACTGCTGTTTCTGCACTGGTATGGCAGCCCGTCTCACGACACGACGCGTCTGGTCTCGACAGCCCTCGGCGTGGCCCTGCTCATTACGGCGCCCAGCGTGTTTTTTCGCAAGGAACTGCAGGCCTGGTCCCATCGCCATGCGGGCGAGCTCTCCTCCGGCGCGGCGGCGGCGCTCACCGTGGTGCTTGGCGCTGTGCTTGGTGTGATGGTCACCCTGTCTTCTGTTGGCGCAGGGGCGATTGGCATGACTGTGCTGATCCTGCTTTACCCCTCGCTCAGCACTGCACGCCTCGTGGGGTCGGATATCGCCCATGCCGTACCGCTTACCCTGATTGCGGGCATGGGGCACTGGTATCTGGGGGCGGTCAAGATTCCGATGCTGGTCTCGCTGCTTTGCGGCTCGATCCCGGGCATCGTGCTCGGCAGCCTGTGCGTGGGGCAGGTCAATGAGCGCGTACAACGCTCCGTTCTGGCTGCCGTGCTCTTTATTGTCGGGTGGCGCCTCGTCTGAGGCCCGCCGATCACAGCTCGGGTGAGGGCTCGGTGTCGTGGCAGGCTATCCACTCGGAATGGCCATCGGCATAACGTTCACGTTTCCAGATGGGCACACGGCGCTTGATCTCGTCGATCACATAGCGGCAGGCGACGAAGGCTGCATCACGATGAGCGGCTGAAACACCGATCCATACCGCCATATCCCCGAGCCCGAGACTGCCGATGCGATGAATGGCCGAGACGGCCACGATATCAAACCGGCTTTCTGCTTCCTGCAGGATGAGCGCCGCCTCCGCTTCTGCCAGAGGGCGATAGGCCTGATAATCGAGGCCAAGCACGGCTTGTCCCTCGCTATGGTTGCGCACCCATCCCTCGAAACTGCAGTAACCACCCGCCTCGTTGCGCCGCAAGGCGTGTGCGACGCTGTCTGGCTCGATCGGGGTTTCGGTCAGAAGGAACATGGTCAACCTCCCGAAACTGGCGGGATGAACACGATATGGTCACCATTGGCGGGCCTGTGCTCCCACGGCGTGAAGGCGGCATTGACGGCCACGCGAAGCCGCATCCGGGCGAGGCTGAAGCCGTGCCGGGCAGAACATTCGTCATAAAGCGCTGCAAGCGTAGCCGCTTCTGTGGTGACGGTTTCAGTCGGGCAACCGGCCTCATCGCGTAGCTGGGCGAAATATTCCAGCGTCACGCAGGCCGGTCCGGTCATGGTGGCGGCTTCAGACATTGCCGGACCCGTGGCCGGGTTCGTGGCTGAAATCACGCTTGCCACCGCTTTTTCCCATCAGGCGCACCTCGTGAATGACCATGTCGTGGCTGAGCGCCTTGCACATATCGTAAAGCGTCAGGGCGGCGACCGTGGCACCCGTGAGTGCTTCCATCTCCACACCGGTCTTGCCTTCGCATTTCACCCGGCAATCGATCACGGCATCATGACCGTCGATCGTGATGTCCACCTTGCAGCCCGTGAGCGAAAGCGGATGACAGAGCGGAATAAGCTGTGATGTCGCTTTCGTTCCCATGATACCGGCAAGCTGCGCCACGGTGAGTACTGCGCCCTTGCTGGTCATGTAACCGGCATCAGCCAGGGTGTCGGCGACTTCCGGGGGAAAGCGCAGACGGGCCTGGGCATGGGCCTCACGGCGGGTGACCGTCTTGTCACCGATCTCGACCATACGGGGCCGTTCGCCTTTTTCATCCACATGGGTCAGCGATGTCACATCAGCCTCCGATATAATACATTTCTATTTTCCGGTCGCCCGTCTGTCCCGTCCCGTGTCCGTCTTCCGGGGGCGCTGGCTGCACCGGTGCAGGATGACGCATTTCACTATAACGATCGCTGCGCTCATGCCAGATGCCGCGCAGGGCCGCACGCAAGGCCTCATCCGACTCATCTGCCAGTGCAGCCCGGATATCCGTACCTTTTGTGGCAAAGAGGCAGGTAAAGATCTGCCCATCCGATGACAGCCGCGCGCGCGAGCAATCGCCACAGAAGGGCGCCGTGACCGAGGAGATGAAACCGATCTCACCTGCGCCATCGGTAAAGCGATATCGGCGGGCGACCTCCCCTCTGTAGCGGGGAGCGATGGCCTCAACCGGCCAGCGGGTGGCAACACGCTCAAGGACCACCGCCGAGGGGACGACGGCACTCTGCGACCAGTGGTTGCGCGTACCGACATCCATATATTCAATGAAGCGCAGCGTGATGCCGGTATGGCGGAAGCGGGCAACGAGCGGCAGGATCTCGCTCTCGTTCACATCGCGCTGCAAGACGGTATTGATCTTGATACCGCCAGGAAACCCCCGTTGTGCAGCCTTGTCGATGGCCGCCAGAACGGTCTCGACCACGGCGCGTCCGCCGCTCATGCGGCTGAATATTGCCGGGTCAAGACTGTCCAGACTGATGGTCAGGCGTGTGAGCCCGGCGTCATGCAGCGCGTCCAGATGGCGTTCGAGCAGAACCGCGTTGGTGGTGAGGGCCACATCATCAATGCCCTCGATGGCTACGAGCCGTCTGACAAGACGGGAGAGATCGGGCCGTAAAAGCGGTTCGCCACCCGTCAGGCGCAGCTTGCTGACACCAAACCCGGAGGCCACGCGGGCCACGCGCTCGATCGTCTCGAAACTCAGACGGGCGTCAGGGGCGAGAAAGGCGAAATCGTCATGAAAGACCGATTCCGGCATACAATAAGGGCAGCGGAAATTGCACCGGTCCATGACCGAGATGCGCAGATCATGCCAGGGGCGTCCGAGCCGATCGCGTGGTACGCTGGTCTGTGACGCCTCACCAGTCATGGAACAGCACGACCGAGCCGGTATCCAATGTCGCTTCGCCGGGGGGCAGGCTGATCAGCCCCTGCGTTGCGCCAAGCCGGTTGAAATCTCCCGAGGTCGGCATGGGGCGCGGTATCGCAATGACCGTACCGGTATCGTCCTGAACGAGTTGGGCGGGAACAAGTCGGGTCATGGTGGCCAGCGGTGCCAGAGAAGCCCCCAGCCGGACAGAGCGAGGGGTTACCGAAAGTCCTTGGGCACGCAGCAGGGCAGGCACGACATGGCGACTGCAACAGGCGAGGGCCGAGACAGGATTACCCGGTAAAGCAAAGACAGGCTTGCCTGCGGGCGAGATGCCAAACCAGAAAGGTTTGCCGGGGCGCTGTGCCACCTTGTGGAATACGTTGCGCACGCCCAGCGCAGAGAGGGCCTGCGGGACGAAATCGAACTGCCCCATCGATACGCCCCCGCTGATGACCAGAACATCCTGTTCCGCCAGAAGCGCGCCAAGCTGATCGGTCAGCGTTGCCAGATCATCGGGTAACACCGCAAAGCTCTGACGGGTAAAGCCATTGCGGGCAAGCGAGGCGGTTATGGCATATTCATTCGAGCGGCGTATCTGCCAGTCTGCAACAGGCGCATCGGGGGCTACGAGCTCGTTGCCTGTCGAGATGATGGCGACCGAGGGAATCTGCGCGACGAGGGGATGGCTGAGTCCATTGGCGGCCAGTACGGCCAGATCGGGCGGGGAAAGGCTGATGCCTGCGCGCAGCAGGATGTCACCCGCGGCGCAATCCGCACCCTGACGATGGACATGCTGCCCAACTTGTGGATGAGATGAATCGTGGAGGGTAATCAGGTCGCCCACCACGCTGTAATGCTCACGCGGGATGATCGTGTCCGCGCCGGTCGGCAGAACAGATCCTGTCATGACGGCAATGCAGGGCGCGACAAACGATCCTGCGTCTGCTGAGACAGGCTGAGGGGGCAGGGTGAGGGGAGGATGTCCGGCAGGTTGCGTGGCTGCCAGCCGGAAAATCCGGTCCTGCGCCTGCCAGCGCACGGCGATGCCATCAAGAATGACTCGATCATAAGGCGGGAGCGCACGCTCGGCCTGAACGTCCTGGCGTAGCACGCGCCCGGTGCATTGGGCGAGAGGCACAGCCTCGACAGGAAACGGCACAAGCGTTTCGTCAATCAGACGCTCGGCGGTCTCGATATCCAGCAGATCACCCATGAACGCCCTTCCAGAAACCCAAATAACGACAATACATGAAAGATACGCAGTTCGGCACCCACGCTTCCGATCGGATGTAACGATGGCGAGCGCGAATCTCTCTAAATCCGGTTGTGGCTTTTCCGTAACAGAAACACCGGAGATATCTGTCGAGGCAAATTGCTTCGCAACCCCGAAACGTTCCTGAAGGTTGTTGGCTTTGGTGTGGCCCAGACACAGGCCGCGTGAGATGATCAAGCGCGCGCAGGCATTGGCGCGCAAAGGTTTTTCGCCCTCTGGGCCCCGGGTTAGGGTGGGGTTAGGAAAAAGCCAATTAAACCCGTGCAACCACAGACATTGTCTGAAACAGATGATTGAAGGCCCCGGAGACCTATGCTAGTCCATGACCGAACCGAACGGTCATTTTCAGCTCAGGCGATGAGAATTCGGGATTACAGAGCCAAAAACTGAGTTGCTGCGCGCAAGGGCGGGGCAACGCCGAGAGGATGCACATGGCGCAGGGCGACGAGCAGGATAATCGCGCATCGCAGGGTGATGACGATAAGAACGGCAAGCAGGACAAGAAAAACGGGGGCAAGAAACGCAGCCCCCTTTTGCGTATCATTCTGATTGCTGTTGTCGTTGTCGTGGTGATCGTCTGGATCGCCTACTGGCTGCTGACACGCAACCAGATCGAAACGGATGATGCCTATACGACAGGACGCAAGATTTCGATTGCGCCTCATGTGAACGGCTATGTCACCCAGCTTCTGGTGAATGACAACCAGTTCGTCCATGCCGGGCAGCTTCTGGTCAAGATCGATGACCGCGACTACATCGCCTCGTTGCACAAGGCCGAAGCCAGCATTGCGCAGGCTCAGGCCAATTTTGCCGCTGCCACGCAGATGGTGATGGTCGCCAAGCAGAACTTCCCCGGTCGCCTGATTGCGGCCAAGGGGGCTCTTGCTTCGGCGCAGGCCCAGCTTTTCAAGGCCGAGACGGATTATCGTCGCCAGCATAGCGTATCCCGCGCTGCGACCACACAGCAGGATATCGATTACTCGAAGGCCGCGCTCGATCAGGCTCACGCCGAAGTCATGCGCGCTGAAGGTGAATTGCAGCAGGCTACCCCGGTCAAGCCGAACATCGAGAACCAGGAAGCCACGATGAAGCAGCAGAATGCTGCCCTCAAGGCGGCCGAGGCTGATCTTGTTCAGGCACAGCTGAATTACGGCTGGACCGAAGTGCGCGCGCCGCATGATGGCTGGATTTCACAGCGTAATGTCGAGCAGGGCGATTTCGTCCAGACCGGCCAGAAGCTGTTCTCTGTGGTCGAGCCTGAAGTCTGGGTTGTTGCGAACTACAAGGAAACGCAGATCCAGAAGATGCGTCCCGGCCAGAAGGTCGAGATCGAGGTCGATGCCTATCCCAACCTGACCCTGCATGGCCATGTGGATTCCATCCAGCTTGGTGCAGGTGCCGCGTTCAGCGCCTTTCCGCCCGAAAATGCGACGGGCAACTTCGTGAAGATCGTCCAGCGCGTCCCGGTCAAGATCCTGATCGATAGCGGGCTTGACCCCAATGTGCCGCTGCCGCTTGGTGTCTCTGTCGTGCCGACGGTGACCGTCCAATGAGCGACGCGTCCAGCGAAAACAACCATGCCGACTGGAAGCCCAAAGCCAACCCCTGGTTGATTGCAGTGGTTGTGACGCTGGGCGCCTTCATGGAGGTGCTTGACACCACCATCATCAATGTGGCGCTTCCGCATATTTCGGGCGCGCTCGGCAGTTCCTATGACGATGCCACCTGGGCGCTCACCTCCTATCTGGTGGCAAACGGTATCGTGCTGACAATCTCGGCATGGTTCGGCAAGCTTCTGGGGCGCAAGCGCTACTTCCTGATTTGTATCGCCATGTTCACGGTGTCGTCGTTCCTTTGCGGACTATCGACAAGCCTGCCCATGCTGATCGTTTTCCGCCTGATGCAGGGTTTCTTCGGGGGTGGGCTTCAGCCGAATCAGCAATCCATCATTCTGGACACGTTCCCGCCTGAAAAGCGCGGCGCGGCTTTCGGTTTGACCGCCATCGCCACCATCGTGGCCCCTATCCTCGGTCCGCTTCTGGGTGGCTATCTCGTCGATAACTATTCCTGGCGCTGGATTTTTTATGTGAACGTGCCTTTCGGCATCCTCACCCTCATCGGTGTTTCGGCGCTGGTTGAAGATCCGCCATGGGAGAAGCAGAAGCGCGAAAAGGTCGATGTCATCGGCATCTGCCTGATCTCGCTCGGTCTCGGCTGCCTCGAAGTCATGGCCGATCGCGGTGAGGACGATGACTGGTTCGGCTCGAACTTCATCATCATCATGGCGGCGCTTGGCGTGGCCGGGGTGGTGGGTGCTGTGATCTGGCTGCTGCGCGCCAAGAACCCGCTGCTCAACCTTGCCATCTTCAAGGATCGCAATTTCGCTGTTGGGACATTCCTGATGGCGATGGTGGGTGGTCTGCTTTACGCCTCAGCCATTATCGTGCCCCAGTTTGCCCAGCAGGTCCTTGGCTATACGGCCACGATCTCGGGTGAGGTGCTTGCACCGGGCGGAGCTGTAATCATCTGTCTCATCCCGATTGTGGGCAAGCTGATGGGCTTCGTTCAGGTGCGTAACCTGATTGCGTTCGGCTTCTTCCTGATGGGGCTGGCCATGTTCTATTCGGCGCAGCTCGTGCCGACCACGAGTTATGCCCATCTGGTGGAATATCGTATCTTCCAGACGTCGGCTCTGGCCTTCCTGTTCGTGCCCATCTCGACCATCGCCTATTCGACCCTGCCCAAGGAGTTGAACTCCGATGCTTCGGCCATGTTCAGCATGTCGCGTAACTATGTGGGCTCTCTGGCAATCTCGCTCGCCACGGCAGCGATTACAGAAACCAAGCAGGTGCGTCAGAGCCTGATGGCGCATTGGTCGTCCGACTACAATGCCAACGGACAGGATTACCTCAACACAGTGCAGAAGGTGGCGACCGATGCCGGTCTCACACAGTCGGCCGCGCATCAATATGCCGTACACAGCTATTATCAGAGTTTCATGCAGCAGGTGTCGATGGTGGCCTACAACCAGACCTTCATGGTGATTGGCATCATGGCGTTCTTTGTCGTGCCCTTCTGCTTCCTGTTGTCCCCGGTGGCCAAGAAAGGCCCGGCCGGAGGTGCCCATTGATGACCCGTTTCATGATTTCCCGGAGCCATGACTTGAAGACTGGCCGTTCCCCGCGTGCGCTTATGCTGTGCGGTGCTTCCCTTGCCGTGGTCCTTTCGCTGCCGGGCTGCGTTGGGCCAAAATACCAGAAGCCTGATCTGTGGTCGCCCACCCAGTATGACATGCATGCCCATGCCGGCCAGAAGGGAAGCCTGACCACGCCGGACGCGCCCGATGTCAACTGGTGGAAGATCTTCAACGATCCAACCCTGACCTCGCTCGAAACGCGACTGGCGACCCAGAACCTCGATATTCAGCGTGCCACGGCGCAGCTGGCGCAGAGCCGTGCCCAACTGCTGATGGCTGGTGCGGAGCGCTTTCCCGGGCTTTCTGCCAGCGGGTCCTACACACGCTCGCAGTACAGCACCAAATCGCTGCAGCGCATCCTTTCCGGTGTCGCCAAGGATAATGCGACGGCGCTGGGTCAACAGAATGCCACGCTCCTCGACCAGAGTGTGGGGTCTGCCACGATCCCTGTTCTGAACCAGTGGAAATATTCCATCGACGCCTCTTACGAGCTCGATATCTGGGGGCGCGTGGCGCGTCAGTACGAGGCCGCCAAGGCTGACCTGCAGGCAACCGATGAGGAGCGCCGCGGCGTCCTTATTGCCCAGCAGGCCGATATGGCGAATGACTACCTGACCCTGCGTGGGTTGCAGGAACAGCTTCGTATCACCCAGGCCAATCGTGACACACAGGCCCAGACGCTCGCCCTTGCCAGGGAGCGTCAGAAAACCGGGCTCGTCACCGAACTGGACGTGACCAGTGCGGAAAGCCAGCTTGACTCCACCACGGCCCAGATCGCGCAGATCGAGCAGCGTATTGCGCAGCAGATCAACGCCATCAGCCTGCTTCTGGGGTCGCCGCCCGGTACGCTGAACGATGAACTGACCCGTACAGCGGGCATACCGGTGGTGCCGCCGCGCGTGCCGGTCGGTGTGCCGGCCGAGCTGGTCCAGCGTCGTCCCGATATCCGTCAGGCCGAGGCCCAGCTTCATGCGGCTGTGGCCAATGTTGCCGAGGCGGAGGCCGAGTTCTATCCCAAGATCACCATCAGCGCCGATTTCGGTCTGCAATCGCTTTCGTTCCGCGATCTCGGTTTCTGGAATGCGCGCGCTTGGAATCTCGGTCCGTCCATTTCACTGCCGATCTTTCAGGGTGGGCGTCTGCGTGGGCAGTTGATGCTCAATCGTTATGCCCAGAAGGCAGCGGCCATTACCTATCGGCAGACGGTGCTGGGTGCATGGCGCGATGTGGATAACGCGCTTGTGGCCTATCGTGACGAGCAACGCCGGCGCGACGGGTTGCAGGCTGCGGTCGGGGCGGGCCAACGTGCGCTCAAGCTGTCGCAGGAGCAGTATCGTAGCGGTCTGACAACCTACCTCAACGTGCTTTCGGCGCAGCGCGACCTGCTCTCGGCGCAGTTGCAACTGGCTGACAGCACAACCACCATCGCAAGCAATCTGGCGCGTCTTTACAATGCGTTGGGCGGCGGCTGGGAGGTGCAATTCCCGCAAGACAAGCCCGAAGACGCCACGATCCGGCAATTGGGTGAAGACAGTCCCCGTCATGGCTGATCACGTTATTGTTTGAACTTAAGAAAATAATTAGGTGATCTATTAGGGCTCTGTAAGCTTTTTCATCCTGCTCATTGAGAAGGATGGAGAAGTACCATGACGAGCCCTGCTGACCAGCTTCAGAATGTTCTCGGGCAAACTTCCGCCTCTCAACCCTGCAAGCTGGTCATTTTCGGAGCCGGGGGCGATCTGACGCGCCGCCTGCTTCTCACGTCGCTCTATGATCTGGCTGTGGCAAACGCCCTTCCAGCCGGATTTCAGATCATCGCGATTGATCGCGACGCGCAAACCGCCCAGGACTGGGCCGACCGTCATTTCGCTCTGGCAGAGCAGGATGCAAAAGATCCCTCTGCCGAATTCTCATGCCCTCATCTCGATCGTGGGGCGTGGGACAGGGTGACCCACAATGCACAATATATAGCGGGCGACTTCACCCGGCCCGAGCTTTTCACCACCCTGTCTGAAACCCTCGGTGGGGACAGTGCCATTTTCTATTGCGCGGTCGCGGCCCGTTTCTTCGCGCCGATTGCAACCGCTCTGGGTGAGGCGGGGCTTCTTGCGGAGAAGGCGGGGTTCAGGCGTATCGTGATCGAGAAGCCTTTCGGACACGATCTGGCATCGGCCAGGGCACTCGATGAAACCCTGCGTCGGCAGGCCCATGAAAGCCAGATCTATCGCATCGATCATTTCATGGGCAAGGAAGCCAATCAGGGTATCCTTGTCGCGCGCTTCTCCAACGTCCTGTTCGAGCCCCTATGGCGTCGCGAATATATCGACCATGTGCAGATCACGGCTGCCGAGACGATTGGCGTTGAAAGCCGGGGCGCCTTCTATGAGCACACAGGCGCTCTGCGCGACATGGTGCCCAACCATCTGTTTGTCTTGCTCAGCCTTATCGCAATGGAGCCACCATCCTCTCTGGCCGCTGAGGCCATACGACAGGAAAAAACGCGATTGCTGGAAGCCATACGCCCGGTGCGCGCTCAGGATTACGTGGCGGGCCAGTATGGAGCAGGCGAGATCGCCGGATCACCCGTCGCGGCCTATCGGGGCGAACCGGGTGTTGCGCCCGATAGCCAGACAGAAACCTACGTCGCCATGCGACTGGATATCGATAACTGGCGCTGGGGTGAGGTGCCCTTTTATCTGCGCACGGGCAAACGCATGAAGGCCCGACGCACCGAGATCAACATTGTCTTTAAAAAGCCGCCTTATGCGCTTTTCAATCAGGATATGAACGACCCGCGAACAGGCAATGTCATCCGCTTTCTTCTCGATCCTGTACGGGGCGTTTCCATAGGGTTTGATGCCAAGCAGCCCGGCCTGGAAGAGGTGATTGCCCCCGTGAACAGCAGTTTTCTCTACGACTCGTTTTTCCCGAAGGCGCCGAATGTCGGCTACGAGGCGCTGCTGCATGACTGCATGGCGGGCAACCAGATGCTTTTCCAGAGCGCGGGCACCATTGAGGCCGCCTGGGCGGCGATTGATAATGTCGCTACCACCCCTGTCACGCCCTACCTTTATGAAGCGGGGTCACAGGGGCCGGCCGAGGCGGATGCTCTGCTTGCCCGCGATGGACGTCAGTGGCTTCCGGTGGCCTGATTGACGCCGGGCCTTTCCTCCCCGCGCGATCACTGTTCCAGCCGGCCAGATGCTATTGGCCAGCTTTGCGGGGGCGGGGGTCATCCATGGTCGGGATGGCGCCTTGTTCATATTCCTGTTTCACATAGGGTTTTACCAGCCTCGGGTCGAAAGAACTGCGAATGAGTATGGCAATTGAGAATCATGCCGTGATTGGCGATCTGCGCACGACAGCGCTCGTCGCGCTGAATGGATCGATCGATTTCATGTGCTGGCCGCGTTTCGATAGTCCAAGCGTTTTTGCCTCGCTGCTCGAGCCCAGCGCCGGGTTCTTCGAACTTGCGCCCGTTCTCGAAGGCGGGCGTTTCCGACAGTTCTATGTGCCGGATACGAATGTCCTGCTGACACGCGTTCTTTCACCGGAGGGCGTGAGTGAAATCTCCGATTTCATGACGCTGGCTCCTGATTATCCTGAGCAGCGGGTGATAAGGCGTGTGAAAGCTGTCCGCGGCACGCTTCGCTTCAGGCTGCATTGCGCCCCCCGGTTCGACTATGCCCGTGTCGGCCACAAGGTTCGTGCGCTCAGTGACAGGGTCATCCTGTTCGAGCCGGAACGTGCTGATCTGCCGAGTTTGCGCATCAGTTCAACCATCCCTATCACAATTGTGGGCGGGGATGCCTGCGCCGAGTTCGTACTCGAACTGAACGAGACGGCCATCTTCATGCTCGATAGCGTGACGACGGATGAAAATCTCTGTCTCGAAGATCACTGGACATCCAATGCCTTCAAGGCAACGGCTAATTACTGGACCGACTGGGTGGCGCGCGCGAAGTACCACGGGCGCTGGCATGATCATATCACGCGCTCGACTCTCGCGCTCAAGCTGCTGACCTCGGCCGAATATGGGTCGATGGTTGCAGCCGCGACTTTCGGCCTGCCGGAGGATCCGGGCGGGGTGCGTAACTGGGACTACCGTTATTGCTGGATCCGTGACTCATCCTTCATGGTTTATGCTTTCATGAAGACGGGTCATACGGAAGAGGCGACTGCCTTCATCCGCTGGCTGCATGAGCGCCGACTGGACGCCCAGCCGGGTGAGGCGCGGCTGAAGGTCATGTATGCCATAGATGGCAAGGCCTTCGTGCCCGAAACAGACCTCGCGCATTTCCGCGGCTTCAGGGACTCGCGTCCCGTACGTATCGGCAACGGGGCGGAGGACCAGCTCCAGCTCGACATCATCGGTGAGATGATGGACGCGGTGTATCACGCCGATCGCCACTGCGAACGGATCAGCTGGAAGGCATGGGAGTCTATCGCTGAGGGGATTGACTGGCTCTGTACTGCGTGGAACCAGCCTGATGAGAGTATATGGGAGGTGCGTGGCGGCAAGAAGCACTTCCTGTTCTCGCGCATCATGTGCTGGGTAGCCCTCGATCGCGCCATTCGTATGTCAGAAGAGCGTGGTCTGCCTGCTCGTATTGCTGTATGGATCCGTGAGCGCAACGCTATATATATGGATATCCAGAATAATTTCTGGAATGAAGACCTGCAATACTATGTGCAGTACAAAGGTGGCACTGCAATAGATGCTTCGTGTCTCCTCATGCCGCTTATGGGTTTCATAGGCGATTATGATCCAAGATGGGTTGCTACACTGAAGGCTGTGGGTGACCAGTTGCTCGATGACAGCCACGTCTTTCGCTATCATGTGGCCGAGGGTGATAATGAGGATGGTCTGGAAGGCCGGGAGGGAACTTTTACGATGTGCTCGTTCTGGTACATCGAATGTCTCGCCCGCTCAGGCGACCTGCTGATGGCCCGCTTCCTGTTCGACAAGACCCTTTCATACGCCAACCATGTCGGTCTTTTTTCCGAGGAGATTGGCCCGGCGGGCGAGCATCTGGGCAATTTTCCTCAGGCTTTCACGCATCTGGCGCTTATCAGGGCAGGACAATATCTCGATCAGGCCCTGTCACGGCAAGGTGTTTGAAGTTAAGAATAAGTATCAACAAGTCATCGCGGCGGGACCGCGATGACAGGTGAGGAGTTGATAATCAATATCAACAAAAACAGGACTGTTTGAATACTAATAATCACGGGTTCGTGTGCTCCCCTTCAGGTGATAGGCAGGGACTTGATGTGATGCTAGGCAATGGCGCAGAAAAAAACCTCACGACCACTGGCTTTTTAGTTCCAGACCGGTGTTACACGCCGTGATGGCACGCAGGCCTTTGGTCCCGTCGGGAATAGGTGGTTGCGCCAGTGTCTCAGTTTCTCGCAGATCATGCTTTAGCGATCTACGTGGCCTTTACGGTCATTTTCCTTTGCATCGTGGTGGCGCTGTCAGCTGCTCTCGGCCCTCGTCGTGTTGGTGCGGCGCGCGGTCGCTCCATGAGCCTCCCTTATGAATCGGGCATCCTCTCCACCGGCTCGGCGCGTATACGCCTGCCGGTGCAGTATTATCTGCTCGCCGTCTTCTTCGTTATTTTCGACGTGGAAGGCGTGTTCATCTACTCATGGGCTCCCGTGGTGGTCGAGGCTGGTTGGGCTGCCTTCATCTCGGTTGTGACCTTTGTCGTCTTTCTGACGCTCGCCCTGGTCTATCTCTGGCGCAGTGGTGCCCTCGAATGGGGCCCCAAGCACCGCCGCATGCCGGTCAAGGTGCCGCCCAATTCCCCCGTTGAACTTGTCAAAATCCCCGAGCGCGAGGTCGTATAACGATGACTTGGACTCTTACCTCCGCCGTCGGCGAGCCCCGTCTGCAATCCCCTGAGGAACTTCTGGCGCACGAGGACGTGCGCCGTAATCTTGTTGTGGGCAAGCTTCAGGATTTCATTTCCTGGGGGCAGAAGAACTCGGTCTGGCCGTTCAATTTCGGCCTGTCCTGTTGCTACGTGGAAATGGCGACGGCTTTCACGAGCCGCTATGACATTGCGCGCTTTGGCTCCGAAGTGCTGCGCGCCACCCCGCGTGAAGCCGACCTGATCGTGATTGCGGGCACCGTGTTCCGCAAGATGGCCCCTATCGTGAAGTATCTGTACGACCAGATGCTCGAGCCGCGCTGGGTCATCTCCATGGGCTCCTGCGCCAATTCGGGCGGCATGTACGACATCTACAGCGTCGTGCAGGGTGTCGACAGCTTCCTTCCTGTCGATGTGTATGTGCCGGGCTGTCCGCCGCGCCCCGATGCCCTGCTTGAGGGGCTGATGCTGCTGCAGGACTCCATCGGCAAGCAGCGCCGTCCGCTCAGCTGGATGGTGGGCGATCAGGGTGTGACCAAGGTGACGCCTGCCAGCATGCGCGACCTCAAGCGTGAAGAGCGCATGGCGGTCACCAAGCTGCGTACGCCCGACACGATCTGAGGAGCCTGCAGCCATGAGCGAAGTTTTCGATAACAGCCGCGCAGCAGGCGTGGGCACGGGCAGCATGGGGGCCTCGGTCGCCGCTTTCCCGCCGCACATGATCATGATGGAAGAAGCCACGCGTGATGGCGTGCCGACTTTCTGGGTCTCACGCGGCCAGATCCGTGCCGTGCTTCAGGCGGTCAAGGCCGGTGGCGCGTTGCGCATGCTGCTCGACCTGACTTGTGTGGACGAGCGTCAGCGCATCCATCGTGACAATCTGCCGGCATCCGACTTCACGGTCATCTACCACATCCAGTCCTTCGACGGGCCGATCGATGAAGTGCGCTTCAAGGTGCCGCTTGCAGTCGATGATGCCAATATTGCCTCCATCACCGATATCTGGCCGAATTCGAACTGGCTCGAACGTGAGGCATGGGATCTTTTCGGTGTCGTGTTCGAGGGGCATCCGCATCTCTCGCGCATCCTGACACCGCCGACCTGGGTCGGGCACCCCCTGCGCAAGGACCATTACGCCCGCGCGACCGAGCGCCCGCCCTACACGCTCTCGGAAGATCAGGTTTTCGACGAGCAGGAAGCGCTGAAGTTCGACCCCGAATCCTGGGGCATGAAGCGTCATTCCGACAATAGCGACTTCATGTTCCTCAACCTTGGCCCGAACCATCCTTCGGTGCATGGCGTGTTCCGCGTCGTGCTGCAGCTTGAGGGTGAGTTCATTGTCGATGCGGTGCCCGATATCGGGTTCCATCATCGCGGTGCCGAGAAAATGGCCGAGCGCCAGACCTGGCACAGCTACATCCCCTATACCGACCGTATCGACTATGTCGGCGGGGTGATGAACAACTTCCCCTATGTGATGGGTGTCGAGAAGCTGGCAGGCATCACCGTGCCGCCGCGCGCTCAGCTCATTCGCATCATGCTGGCCGAGTTCTTCCGTATTTCCAGCCATCTCGTGTTCTACGGAACCATGGTGCAGGACCTGGGTCAGCTCTCGCCGGTCTTCTACATCTTCACCGATCGCGAGCGTGTTTTCGAGATCATCGAAAAGATCTGCGGCTTCCGCATGCATCCGGCCTTCTTCCGCATCGGCGGCGTGGCGATGGATCTGCCGCAAGGCTGGGATGGCGAGGTTCGCGCGTTCCTTGATTATCTGCCCAAGCGTCTGGACGAGTACAACGAACTCGTCATGAAGAACCCGATCTTCAAGGCCCGTACGAAGGGCGTGGGCGTCTACACGACCGAAGAGGCCGTGGATTGGGGTGTGACAGGGCCGGGGCTGCGCGCCACGGGTCTGGAATGGGATTACCGTCGCAAGGCGCCCTATTCGGGTTATGACCAGATCGACTTCGATATCCCGACCGCCGTCAATGGCGATTGCTATGACCGCGCTGCGGTGCATATCGAAGAGATCCGCCAGAGCCTGCGCATCATCCGCTACTGCCTCGATAACATGCCGGGCGGGGCCTACAAGGCCGAGCATCCGCTGGCCATGCCGCCGCCGAAGCCGCGCACGATGCATGACATCGAAACGCTCATCCATCACTTCGTGGGCGTCAGCTGGGGGCCGGTCATTCCGCAGGGCGAGGTGCGCTCCTGCATCGAGGCGACCAAGGGCCTGAACCAGTATTACCTTGTGAGCGATGGCGGCACGATGTCCTACCGGACGCGTATCCGCACACCGTCGTTCATTCATCTGCAACAGCTTCCGATGCTGTCACGCGGCACCATGATTGCCGATCTGATTGCCATCATCGGAAGCATCGATTTTGTGATGGCCGATGTCGACCGCTGAACTTACGGCGCAGGACGCCGAACTCCCCAAGGATCTCGTCGATACGTTCATCGACATGGCGGCCCATGAGCATCACCCGCGCGGCGCCGCCATTGAGGCGCTGCGTCTGGTGCAGGAACGCTTCGGCTGGATCAATGACGCGCATCTTGCCCATACGGCACGGATCCTGGGCATGTCCCAGGCCGATCTGGACGGGATTGCCACCTATTTCAACCTGCTGTTCCGCAAGCCGGTCGGCAAGAACGTGGTCATGCTCTGTGACTCCGTGTCCTGCTACATCATGGGTGCGGAACAGACACGCGAACGCCTGTGCAAGAAGCTGGGCGTAAAAATGGGCGAGACGACGCCGGATGGTGAATTCACCGTTCTGCCCATCGTCTGCCTTGGTCACTGCGACCATGCGCCGGCCATGCTGGTCGGCAAGGACCTGTTTGGTCCTGTCCGTCCGGAAGATATCGACGGGATCATCGACGACATTCGGGCGAGGAAGAAGTGATGACTGGTCTCAACCCCGAAAAGCAGCCGCTTCTGGCGCTCGTCAATCGCGAGACGCCCCTCGATCCGGCTGGCTATGACAGAAAGGGCGGCTGGCGCGGTCTGCGCCGCGCCCTTGGCATGAGCCCTGCGGAGATCATCACCGAGGTGACGGACTCCAAGCTGCGCGGACGCGGCGGCGCCGGGTTCAGCACCGGCATGAAATGGAGCTTCGTTCCCAAGGAATCCTCCAAGGATCGCCTGAAATATATCGTCGCCAATGGTGACGAAATGGAGCCGGGCACCTTCAAGGATCGTATCCTTGTCGAGGGCAACCCGCTCCAGCTTATCGAAGGCATGATCATCTCGGCCTATGCCATCCAGGCACGGCACGGCATCATCTTCCTGCGCGGTGAGTACCATCTGGGTCTGGAGCGCCTGCAGCAGGCGGTCATCCAGGCGCGTGAGGCTGGCTTCCTTGGCGAGAACATTCTCGGCTCTGGTTTCGACTTCGATCTTCACGTCCATCCCTCCGCCGGTCGCTATATCTGCGGTGAGGAAACGGCCCTGATCACGGCACTGGAAGGCCGCCGCGCCAACCCGCGCGCCAAGCCGCCATTTCCTCAGATCGGTGGTTTGTGGGGCGCGCCGACGGTCGTGAACAACATCGAGACGTTCAGCAACATCCCGCATATTCTTGCCAATGGCACGGAATGGTATCTGGGGCTGAGCGCCTGCGCCGATGGTGGCACCAAGCTTTACGGTGTCAGCGGTCGCGCCAAGCGTCCGGGCGTGTTCGAGCTGCCTCTGGGCACGTCGCTTGGCGTGATCCTGAACGAGTGTGCCGGTGGCATGCAGGACGGCTACAAGCTGCGAGCCTTCCTGCCCGGTGGTGCCTCGACCGCGTTCCTCGGGGCCGAGCACGCTGACATCATCATGGACTACCCGACGCCGGAAAAGGCAGGCAGCCGCCTTGGTACGGGTCTGGCCATCCTGCTCGATGACAAGACCAGCCCGATCGGGATGATCCGCAATCTCGAGCATTTCTTTGCGCAGGAATCCTGTGGCTGGTGCACGCCCTGTCGTGACGGCCTGCCCTGGGTCGAGCGTCTTCTGATTGCCATCGAGGAAGGGCGCGGCACGCCGGAGGATATCGATCGCCTCCATGACGCGGCCCGCCTGATCGGCCCGATGGGGCGCACCTTCTGCGCCCACGCGCCGGGTGCGATTGCACCTCTGGCCAGCGGCCTGAAGATGTTTGCCGAGGATTTCCAGCGAATGGTTAGCAAGCCCACCTCCGGTACCGCAGAGAGCGGCGCCGCAGGGCAGGCGGCGTAGGAGGAACGGCCCGATGGCAAAAATCGTAATCGACGGCCGCGAGGTTGAAGCACGTTCAGACGTGAACCTTCTGCAGGCCTGTCTCGAGGCAGGGGAAGACCTGCCCTATTTCTGCTGGCACCCGGAACTCGGGTCTGTCGGTGCGTGCCGCCAGTGCGCCGTCAAGCAGTATGCCAATGCCGACGACACACGCGGTCGTATCGTCATGGCCTGCATGACGCCGGTGACTGAAGGCGCGATCATCTCGGTTGAAGACCCTGAAGCCAAGGAATTCCGCGGCGAAGTGGTCGAGTGGCTGATGACGAACCACCCGCATGACTGCCCGGTTTGTGAAGAAGGTGGCGAATGTCACCTTCAGGACATGACCGTGATGACCGGTCATCGCGAGCGCCGCTATCGCTTCGACAAGCGCACCCACAACAATCAGGAACTCGGTCCTTTCGTGAAGCACGAAATGAACCGCTGCATTGCCTGCTATCGTTGCGTGCGTTTTTATCGCGATTATGCGGGCGGCCAGGATCTGGGCGTGTTTGCCTCACATAACAACGTCTATTTCGGCCGTCATGAGAGCGGCACGCTGGAGAGCCCCTTCTCGGGCAACCTCATCGAGGTCTGCCCGACTGGCGTGTTTACCGACAAGCCGTTCTCGAAGATGTACAGCCGCAAATGGGACATGCGCGGTGCGCCGTCTGTCTGCTCCAACTGTGCGACGGGCTGCAACACCATCATCAATGAGCGCGCCGGCAAGGTTCGCCGCACGCTCAACCGCTATAATGATGAGGTGAACCGCTACTTCCTGTGCGATCGCGGTCGCTTCGGTCATGGCTGGGTCAATGCCCCCACACGCCTGCGTTCGGCAGGTTACGTGATCAATGGCGACATGACGCCGGTACCGGCCCAGGCCGCGCTGGATCATTTTGGCAAGATCGCGGCTTCGGGCAAGCTGGTGGGCATCGGCTCGCCGCGCGCGTCGCTGGAATCCAACTATGCCCTGCGCAAGCTCGTCGGTGCCGAGAATTTCTCGACCGGTATGGCCGAGCCGCAGCATAGCCTGGTCAAGCTGGCGGCGTCGCTACTGGCCGCTGGCCCGGCGCGTATCGCCACCATGCATGAGATGGAAACCGCTGACGGCGCGCTGATCCTGGGTGAGGATGTCTCGGCAACCTCGCCGCGCATGAGCCTGGCACTGCGCCAGATCAAGCGTACGGCCTTCAACAAGGCTGCCGATCAGGCCCGTGTCCCTCACTGGATGGACGCCTCGGTGCGTACGCTGGGTCAGGACACGATTTCGCCGCTCTTTGTGGTGTCTCCCGCGGTGACCGATCTTGATGGTTTCGCGCAGGACGCCATCCGCGCCATGCCGGAAGATGCGGCACGTCTCGGTTTTGCCATCGCACATCGCATCGACGCGTCGGCACCCGATGTGACTGGTCTGAATGAGGCCGAGGCGGCTTCCGCTTCGCTCATTGCCGAAGCCCTGCTGGCTGCCGAGAAGCCCCTGCTGGTTTCGGGCCTGCAATACGCTTCGGCTGCCCTGCTTCAGGCAACGGCCAACATTGCCTCTGCTCTGGCTGCCAAGGGCAAGGCGCCGCTCATCAGCTTCGTCCTGCCGGAAGCCAACTCGATGGGCCTCGCGCTGATGGACGGGCTCTCGCTCGACGAGATCGCGGTACGCGCCGCCGATGCCACGCTGATCGTTCTCGAAAACGATCTGAGCCGCCGCCTCGATGGTGCGCAGTTCGAGGCACTGGTGGGGAGTGCGGCCAACCTTGTGGTGCTCGATCATTCGGTCACCCCGACGGCTATTCGCTCTCAGGTTACCTTCCCCTCGGCAGCCTATTCCGAGACGGATGGCACGCTGGTCAGTGCCGAGGGCCGCGCCCAGCGCTTCTTCCAGGTGGTCTATCCCGACGCCCCGCTTCAGGCGGGCTGGCGCTGGATTGCCGATATGGCGCAGGCGGCTGGCCTCAGCCATGTGCAGCCCTGGGGCAAGCTGGACGATCTGATCGCCGAGATTGCCGCAACGATGCCGGTTTTCGCCCGTATCCCCGAGGCAGCACCGGGTTCGGACTATGAACTCGAAGGCACGCCGCTGCGCAGCCAGACGCATCGCGTCAGCGGACGCACGGCCATTCGCGCCAATATCAGCGTGCGCGACATTCCGCCGCCGAGCTCGCCCGACACCCCGCTGCATTCCACGATGGAAGGCTCCTACAGCACCGACATGCCCGGCACGCTCGTGCCGTTCTATCAGGTGCCCGGCTGGAACTCTGAGCAGTCGCTGAACCGTTTCCAGCAGGAAATTGGCGGCAAGATGCGTGGTGGTGATTGCGGCGTGCGTCTGGTGGAAGGGGTAGCCAATGCGGCAGGCTCCTATGCTATGGACGTGCCGTCGGCTTTCGCCCCGCGTGCCGGTCAGTTCATGCTTCTGCCTGAAGCCCGCGTATTCGGCACGGATGAAATGAGCATGATGGCCCAGCCGATTGCCGAGCGCGCTGCCCCTGCGGTGGTACGTATCGGCGGTACCGTGGCCAAGGGTGCTCAGGTCCGTCTGTCGCTGAATGGCGAAGTGTTCACGGTCGATGCCGTCTCTGACTCTTCTCTTCCCCAAGGTGTCGCCACATGCCCGCCGCATATGGTGTCCCGCTCCTGGTCGGCACCGGGCTGGGTTTCTCTTGAAATCATGGCGCCTGCCGAGCGTATTGGAACGGAGAGCGCGGTATGATGCCCATCGTGTGGCCAATTCTTGTGATCGTCGTGACCGTCTTTGGCGTTCTCGGCGTCGCAGCGGTCTCGACCATGCTGGAGCGCCGCCTACTTGGCGTGTTCCAGGATCGCCCCGGCCCTAACCGCGTCGGCCCGTTCGGCCTGTTTCAGGTCATCGCCGATGCGATGAAGATGCTGTTCAAGCAGGACTGGATTCCGCCTTTTGCGGACAAGCCGGTCTTTCTTGTTGCGCCGATCATCGGCTTTCTGGCCGTTCTGCTCTGCTTCGGCGTCGTGCCCATCACCCCCATCTGGGGTGTGGCGGGTGAGCTGAATGTCGGCCTGCTCTTCATCTTCGGTATGCTGGGCCTTGGCGTCTATTCGGTAGTTCTCGCCGGGTGGTCATCCAACAACAAATACGCCCTTCTTGGTGGCATGCGTGCCGCCGCCCAGATGATCTCCTATGAAGTGTTCATGGGCCTGTCGGTCATGGGCGTTGTCATGGCGGCCGGTTCGTTCAGCATTCGCGACATCGTGGAAGCCCAGACCCATTGCTGGTTCATCATCCCGCAATGCCTGGGTGCCGTGATCTTCCTGCTTGCCGGTATTGCCGAAACGCATCGTCTGCCTTTCGACTTCCCGGAAGGTGAAAACGAAATCGGTGCAGGCTTCCATACCGAGTATTCGGGCATGAAATTCGGCATGTTCTACCTTGCCGAATATGCCGGTGTCGCGCTCAGCTCGGCCCTGATCACCACGCTTTACCTCGGTGGCTGGCATGGCCCGTTCCTGCCGCCCTTCCTGTGGTTTGCGATCAAGGTTTTCCTGCTGATCTGCTTCTACATCCTGCTGCGCGCAGCACTGCCCCGTCCTCGTTACGACCAGCTGATGTCCTTCGGCTGGAAGGTGCTGCTGCCGCTGTCTCTTCTTAACATTCTGGTCACCGGCGCGGTCGTTCTGCTGCGCGCGGGCGTCTGAGAGGGGGCGCGCCATGCTTGGTATTCTCCGCACCATATGGATGACGTTCCTGCACATGTTTCATCGCAATGAAACGGTGCAGTATCCGGACGTCAAACCGTACCTGTCCCCCCGCTATCGCGGTCGTATCGTCCTTACCCGCGATCCGAGCGGCGAAGAGCGCTGTGTGGCCTGTAATCTGTGCGCCGCGGCCTGCCCGGTAGATTGCATCAGCCTGCAGAAAGGCGAGAAGGAAGGGCGCTGGTATCCGGAATTCTTCCAGATCAATTTCTCACGCTGCATCTTCTGCGGTTTCTGTGAGGAAGCCTGCCCGACCTACGCCATTCAGCTCACGCCCGATTTCGAGATGAGCGAATATGTGCGCCAGAACCTGGTTTACGAGAAGGAAGACCTCCTGATCAGCGGACCCGGCAAGGTACATGATTACAGCTTCTATAATGTGTCGGGGCTCAAGATCCCGGGCAAGAACAAAGGTGAAGCCGAAAATGAAGCCAAGCCTATCGACATTCATGCACTGATGCCCTGATCATGAATATCATGCTTGAACTCTATGGGCTGATCGCCATCGGCGCGACCGCGTTGGCGATTACCCGCACCATCCCCGTTCACGGCCTGCTTTACCTTGTCGTGTCGCTTCTGGCGCTTGCCTGCATGTTTGAAGAGCTGGGCGCGCCTTTTGCCGCCATGCTCGAAATCATCGTCTATGCCGGCGCGATCATGGTCCTGTTCGTGTTCGTGGTCATGATGATCAATCTGGGCCAGCCCGACCAGCTTCGTGAAAAAGGCTGGTTTGCCGGTGGCGCCTGGATTGGCCCCAGCGTGATTTCGCTGCTGCTGATGGGTCTGCTGGTCTATGGCGTGAGCCACAACACCATGGCGGTGGGCACTGTTGGCGTGCCGATCGGCCCCAAGGCGGTCGGTCTGACGCTTTATGGCCCCTATATCCTGACCGTCGAGCTCTCCTCGTTCCTGCTTCTGGCAGGGCTTGTGAGCGCCTATCACATCGGCCGCCGGATCGGAGGGAAATCCTGATATGACTGCTGCCGATCCCAATGGCGCGCTCATTGTCGCCGTCATACTCTTTTCACTCGGAGCGTTGGGCGTCCTTGTACGCCGCAACCTGCTCTTCATGCTGATGTCGACCGAAATCATGCTCAATGCCGCTTGCCTCGCGTTCATCGCGGCGGGCAATCGCTGGCATATGGCGGATGGTCAGGTCATGTTCATCATGGTGGTCGCCTTCGCTGCTGCGGAATCCGCAGTTGGCCTGGCCATCATCCTGCGCATGCATGCAGCCGGACGCTCCACGCTAGACGCCGATACCGGCAATCGACTGGGGGGTTAGTCTCGTGGCCATGCTGCTTCCGCTTGTCATTTTCTGCCCCCTGGCGGTCTCCATCATCCTGATGCTGACCGGGGGCAAGCTTCCCGCACGGGCAACGACGCTTCTCGTCGGCGCCGGTATGGGGCTTTGTGCGCTTTTCGCCGTCATTTCGGCCTATAGCTTCCTTTCCGGCCCGGACTCGCTCGGTTCGCTGCACGTCGTGCTGTGGAACTGGATGAATGTCGGCTCCTTCAACGCCCAGATCGCGCTCACGCTCGACCGGCTCTCACTGGTCATGATGCTGGTGGTGTCCTGCGTCGGCTTCCTCATTCTCGTCTATGCCTGTGCCTACATGTATGACGACGAGGACATCGCGCGTTTCTTCACCTACATGACCCTGTTCGTTGCCTCCATGCTTCTGCTGGTGCTGGCATCGGATCTGCTGGGTGTGTTCATCGGGTGGGAAGGTGTGGGCCTTTGCTCCTATCTGCTCATCGGCTTCTGGTATGGCGAACAGGCCAATGCCATTGCCGCGCGAAAGGCCTTTGTGGTTACGCGTGTGGGCGATGCGCTGTTCCTGCTGGGTATGCTGCTGATGGCAACAGCCGTCGGTTCGCTGGACATCCCGACGCTTCTGGCCGTCGGCCCCCATGCCGCACCGCGCACGCTGACACTGGGCATGTTCCTGCTGCTGGGTGGTGCGATGGCCAAATCGGCCCAGGTGCCGCTCCAGACCTGGTTGCCTGATGCCATGGCCGGCCCGACGCCAGTCTCGGCGCTCATCCATGCTGCAACCATGGTCACGGCGGGTGTCTATCTTCTGGCGCGTCTGCATGGTCTGTTCGTTCTCACGCCGCTGGCGATGTTCGCCTGCGCCATTGTGGGTTTCGTGACCATTCTGCTCGCTGCGGGCAGCGCTCTGGTCCAGACCGACATCAAGCGCATCCTCGCCTATTCCACCATGAGCCAGCTTGGCTACATGTACCTCGCGCTCGGTTGCGGCGCCTGGCATGCTGCCATGTTCCATCTCGTCACGCATGCCTTCTTCAAGGCTCTGCTCTTCATGGCGGCGGGTTCGATCATCCTGCGCGTCCATCACGAGCAGGACATCTTCAAGATGGGTGGTCTGCGCAAGGACATGCCCTGGGTGTTTGCAGCCTTCCTGATTGGTTCGGCTGCGCTGGCAGGTCTGCCGCTGATCACCGCCGGTTACTTCTCGAAAGAGCTCATTCTGGGCAGCGCCTATGATCTGAGCCCGATCTTCTGGGCCGGTGCGCTGTTTGGTGCCTTCCTGACCTCCATCTATATCTTCCGCTGCGTGTTCATCGTGTTCTGGGGCGGGCATCGCACCCATGCACATGGCAAGTCGGGCATCGCCATGGCCCTGCCCATGGGGATCCTGTCCGTGCTCGCCATTGCGGGCGGCTGGATGGAAATGCCGGATGCCATCGCACACGTGCATATCTTCTCCAATCTTCTTTCCCCCGTGCTCGGTGCCCTGCCTGAAGAGCACAATACCAGCCTGCTCATTCTCGGCTCTCTCGTGCCAATTGCCGGCGTGACCATCGCCTGGACGCTGTGGCGCCCGAAAGGCGAAGCACCGGTTGCTGCCGAAAGCCCTGCCATTTCGACGCTGCGCGCCGATTGGGGTTTCGACACGCTGTATGACCGGGTTTTCGTACGGCCGTTCATGGTGCTTGCCCATCTGAACCGTCGTGATTTCATCGATCGTTTCTATGATCTGGTTGCAGCCCTGACCCAGGGCGGTGGATACGCTGTTGCGAAGCTGCAGAGCGGCCAGGTGCGTCGCTATGCCGGCTGGATCGCAGCAGGAACGGTTGCAGCTCTTTGTCTGGCGGTATGATGATGTTGGCACTTCCCGCTCTTGTTCTGATCCCCTTCATCGGGGGTCTTGCAGCCTGGCTTGTCGGGCTGCGCGGCGCCTCGCGCGCGGCGTCGGTTTCCTCACTCATCACGCTTGTGCTGATGGTGATCCTGCTTGCGCAGGTCACACTCAGCGCATTGTCAGGCGGTGCCGGCGCCGGGGGATGGCTTGGCCATTTCTCCATGGCCTGGGTGCCGATGCTGGGCATCAATGTCCGGCTCGACATTGACGGTCTGAGCCTCGTCATGCTGTGGCTCAACGCGCTGATCTCCCTGCCTTGCGCGCTGCTCAGCGCACGCAACGTGGCAGATCGCGCAGGCCTGTTTCACTTCCTGCTGCTGGCAACGGTGGCCGGGATCAACGGCGTCTTCATGGTGACCGACCTGTTCCTGTTCTTCTTCTTCTGGGAGCTGATGCTCCTGCCGCTCTTCGGGGTTATCCTGATCTGGGGTGATGCAGGGCGCCAGCGCGCTGCGCTGAAGTTCTTCCTGTTCACGCAGGGAAGTGGCCTGCTGATGCTGCTGGCCATTCTTGGCCTTGTCATCGTCAACGCCCAGCGCACCGGCGTCATTACGTTCGACTACTTTGCCCTGTCGCAGACGGCGCTGATTGCGCCCATCGCCCCGGTGCTGATGCTTGGCTTCTTCATCGCTTTTGCGGTCAAGCTGCCTATGGTGCCTTTCCATTCGTGGCTGCCAGACACCTATGCGGCATCGCCTGCCGCTGCGAGCATTCTGCTTTCGGGTGTTCTGGCAAAGACAGGTGGCTATGGCCTGATCCGCTTCGTGGTCATGCTCTTCCCCGGTGCTGCGGCGCATCTCGCACCCATCGCCATGACGCTTGGCGTGGTCGGTATCCTGTACTGCGCATGGCTTGCCGTGGCGCAGGATGATATCAAGCGCCTCATTGCCTATTCCTCCATCAGCCATCTTGGCTTCATCCTGCTGGGTGTGTTCTCGGGCACACGCATCGGTATGGAGGGTGCCATCGCCCAGATGGTGGCGCATGGTCTCAGCACGGGCGCTCTGTTCGTGATCGCAGGGCTTCTGGAAGATCGTCTGGGGACGCGTGACATGTCGCGCATGGGTGGGCTCTGGCCTGCCATGCCGCAGTTCTCGGCACTGGCCATGTTCTTCGCTGCGGCCTCGCTTGGCCTTCCGGGGCTTGGCAACTTTGTCGGTGAGTTCCTGGTGCTCATGGGCACATGGCAGGTCAGCCATACCATGACGTTCTTCGCAGCGGCTGGTCTGGTGCTGTCGTCGGTCTATTCGCTCACCATGATGCTGCGTGTCTTCTATGGTCCGAAAAAGACCGATGCCGTGGCACCGCTTGGTGCGCCTTCCGTGCCGCATCTCGCTGTCCTTGGTGTGGCAGCCCTTCTTCTCCTTGCGCTTGGCGTCTATCCGCAGCCGGTTCTCAACCTGTCGGCACCGGCCAGCCCCCATGTCGTGAGCATCGCTCAGGAGCAGGCCCAGTAATGTCTTTCTCGTTCCTCCCCAATGCGGTGCTGGTGCTGTGCCTCGGAAGCCTGGTGCAGCTCGCAGCCATCTCCTGGCGGCGTCATGTCGTTCGTGATGCCATTCTGTGCGTGATCGTTCTTCTGGCATCGCTGGCCTCGATCATGCTGCCGACCGTGCTCGTCATGACGGGTGCCACCCCGCTTTTTGCCCCCGATACATGGGCCTCTTTTGCCGGTGCGCTGATCATTCTCTCCGCACTGGCAATCGTGCTGATGTCGCGCCATGGCGCCATCAGTGCTGATCCGAGTGTGAACAGCGAGTATTTCCTGCTGCTCACACTGGCCACACTGGGTGGCGTGGCCATGACCGGCGCGGTTCATTTCGTGTCGTTCTTCCTTGGTCTCGAAACGCTCAGCCTGGCCCTGCTTGGCCTGATCGCGTTCCACAACCAGCGTCTCGACGCCGGTGAGGCCGCGATGAAGTATCTGCTTCTTTCGGGTGTCGCATCAGCCACGATGGTGTTCGGTTTTGCGCTGATCTACGCCGAGACCGGATCGCTGCGTTTCGCGGCCCCCGATCTCAGCCATGTTCCCGAGCCGATCATTGGTGTGATGGGGGTTATCCTCATCCTGTCGGGCATGTTCTTCAAACTGTCTGCCGTGCCGTTCCATCTCTGGTTGGCCGATGTGCTTGAAGGCACGTCCGTACCGGTGGCGGCCCTGGTGGCCGTGACATCCAAGATCGCGCTTTTTGCGGCCATGCTGCGCTACTTCTCCGCCGTCAATCTCTATGCGCCCAGCGCACAGGTGAACGAGATCCTGATCGTGGCCGTGCTCAGCATGCTGGGCGGTAACCTGATGGCCGTGGTGCAGACGGATCTGCGTCGCCTGCTTGCCGGGTCGTCCATCGCGCATGTGGGCTATCTGCTGGTGGCTTTCCTGTCACCGGGGCCGTTTGGCGTGGCTTCGGCTGCCTTTTACCTGGCGGCCTATGCGATCTCGACGCTTGGCGTGTTTGCCATCATGAACGGTGTGCTGCCCCAGGGTACCGATATCCGTGAATGGCACGGGCTGTTCCGTCGCAAGCCTGCCGCTGCGCTGGCCATGTCGATCATGCTGATTTCGCTTGCAGGTATTCCCCCGGCAGTCGGCTTCTTTGCGAAGTTCTATGTGGCCGCTGCGGGCGTTTCGGCCCATCGTACGCTTCTGCTCTTCGTCCTGATCGCCAGCAGCACGATCGGTCTGTTCTACTATCTGCGCCTGATCCTGATCATGCTGACGCCTGCGCCAGCAGATCGCGAGACCCGCGCGGAGCTGACGGCACCTACGCCGGTCAATGCAGCACTGATCACCGTGCTGGCCTGCGCCACCATCCTTCTGGGCATTTGCCCCAGCACGCTGGTCCAGCGCAGCCAGTCTCTGGTTGTGGCCCCGCCTCTCCCTGCGGCGCCAGCAACCTTGCCCTGACGAAGGCTCTCCCGAGCTGGCGACTACATGGCCGCCAGTTCAGAAAGTCGATGAAAGCTGCATGTCCGTCGGGCGTGCAGCTTTTTTTATGCGTATTGTCCGGTCAGGAGAGGTATCACCGGGTCATGAGTTCCGCCCCCATTCGCAAAGGTTGGTGTCCAGCCCTTCATGCCCCAATGCAAACGCATGATGGCTGGCTGGTGCGTGTCACCCCGGACCCCACAGGACTGAACCCCGGGCAATCGGCCTTTCTGGCGGATTATGCCGCGCGTCATGGCAATGCGCGCATCACGCTCACCCTGCGCGGCAACCTCCAGCTTCGCGGGCTCAATCATCAGGCGGCGCTCGATTTCACGTCGCTTGCTGTGGCGCATGGTCTGGGCCTTGAGGCACCACAGCAGGAAGCAAGGCGCCGCATCCTGTTTGCATCACCTCTGGCTGGTCTCGATCCCGATTGCGCTGAAGACACCTTGGCTCTCGCGCATGAAATCACGCAGGCGATGCAGGATTTGCCGCCCTCATGGCGTCCGCCGGAGAAATTCAGCCTTGCTGTCGATGGTGGTGGACTGGTCCCCTCAGGGGCGCTGCGGGGTGATCTGGCCCTGCGCCACGAGGCAGGGGCGTGGATTTTGTACGAAGGTGCCCTGAGGCATCAACCGGACAGGACAGATCTGGTCGATGAAGTGCTGGCGGCGCTCCAGCGTTCTGCGCATCGGGCCATTGCAGATCGGGCATTGCATCGGGCGGCACCATTTAGAGGGACGATACCGCCCTTGCTTGGTCCCTTCCTGCCCGGGTGTTTTGGTGCTGTGGCGGTGCTGGGTGAAATCAGTGCCCAGACTCTTGCCTCCATCGCTTCTGCCGGCGCGGCGATACGGCTGACACCCTGGCGCGGGCTGGTGCTCGATCACCCTGTCGCAGCCCATGACCTGATAACCGACCCTCAGGACAGGCGAGCGGATCTCGTCGCCTGTCCGGGCGCAGGGCGCTGCGCACAGGCCCATGCGCCAACACAACGCGACGCGCTGTCGCTAGTGACTGAACTGCGCGGCAGACGGCTCCATGTCTCGGGCTGCGCCAAGGGATGTGCTTCGCGCGGTAGTCATGATGTGACACTGGTGGCGGGGCCAAAAGGATATGATCTTGTCTGGCAGGGGAGTGTCTCTGATCGACCTGCCGAGTCTGGTCTTGACATCGAGGACGTGCGAAGGCGTTTGCGTCGGGCATGACAGGAAGAAACGAGACGGCCCATGACCGGGAAGAGCGCATGACCGAAGAGAGTTACGACTATATCCGCGACGGCGCTGAGATCTATGCCCGGTCCTTTGCGACAATCAGGGCGGAGGCCGATCTTTCGGCTTATGGTCATGACGAGGCACGCGTTGCGGTCAGGGTTATTCATGCCTGTGGCATGGTCGATATCACCCGCAATCTCGCTTTCGCTCCCGGCTTCGTCGCCGCGGCGCGTACCGCGCTGCTGGCTGGAAAGCCTGTCCTGTGTGACTCTGAGATGGTGGCTCACGGTGTGACGCGTGCGCGGTTGCCAGCCCATAACCAGATTATCTGTACCTTGCGTGACATGCGTACACCGGAGCTGGCCAGATTTATCGGCAACACGCGATCGGCGGCGGCGGTCGATCTTTGGGGGAGCGACCTGGAGGGCGCGGTCGTGGCGATCGGCAATGCACCGACAGCCCTGTTTCGCCTGTTGGAACTCATTCGGCAAGGTGGCAAGCGTCCCGCAGCCATTATCGGCATGCCGGTCGGCTTCATCGGCGCGGCAGAGTCCAAAGAGGCACTGGCAGCCTTTAATGAAATCCCTTGGGCTATCGTACGGGGCAGGCAGGGGGGAAGCGCCATGGCGGCTGCCTGTGTCAACGCACTGGCCAGCGAGAGCGAATGACCGGTCTCTGCCAGATTCTCGGCATGGGGCCGGGCGACCCGGAACTGCTGACCCTCAAGGCGGTGCGTTACCTGCAGGGCGCCGATATCGTGGCGTGGTTCGCTGCTTGCGGCAAACCGGGCCATGCGCGTGTCATCGCCGGTGATCATGTGCCCTCAGGCGCGGAAGAACTGCGTTTCGATTACCCATTCACCACGGCTGTGCCGGTGGAAGACCCGCGTTATCTGGTCGATATGGCCGCATTTTACGACCGTTGCGCCCAGAGGCTTTCAGAAGAGCTGGCGAAAGGGCGTCGGATTGCGCTTCTGTGCGAAGGCGACCCGTTTCTGTACGGCTCGGCCATGTATCTTTTCGACCGCCTCAGCCCGCATTTTCGCTGCGAGATCGTGCCGGGCATTACCGGGATGAGCGGTTGCTGGTCGGCCGCCCGTCTGCCGATGGTGCATGGTGATGATATCCTTAGTGTATTGCCTGCAACGCTCGATGAAGCCAGTCTCTCCGCGTGGCTCGCACGGGGTGATGCGCATGTGATCATGAAGATCGGGCGCAATTTCGCGAAAGTGCGTGCAGCCCTGCAGCAAAGCGGGCGCCACGAAAAGGCGGTGTATGTCGAACGCGGCACACAAGCCGGGCAGGTCTGCCTGCCGCTTGATCAGGCGCCGGAAAAAGCTCCTTATTTCTCCATGGTCCTCGTGCCGGGGCGAAAGCGGGCCCGATGAAGCCTGTCCTGTATGTAGTTGGTCTTGGGCCCGGTGCTACGGGTCAGATCACGGCTGAGGCGCGTGAGGCGTTGGCTGCGGCAACCGATGTGCTGGGTTACGGGCTTTATGTCACCCGCGCCTTTGCGTTGGGTGCAGGCGAGCATGCAACGCCCCATGTGACGGATAATCGCGAGGAACTTGATCGCGCCCGCCATGCGCTCGATCTGGCGATGAGCGGGCGGGTGCCTGTGGTCGTCTCGGGCGGGGACGCGGGCGTTTTCGGCATGGCGAGTGCCGTGTTCGAGGCCGTGGCAGGCGGGCCACCTGCCTGGCGTGCTATCGATATACGCGTCGTACCCGGCATCAGTGCCGTGCTCGCCGCGGCAGCGAGGCTCGGGGCGCCGCTTGGCGGCGATTTCTGCGTGATATCGCTGTCGGATAATCTCAAGCCCTGGGACATCGTGGCGCGCCGTCTGAAGGCTGCGGCAGAAGCCGGATTTGTGATTGCGCTCTATAATCCCCGTTCCTTGGCGCGCCCCGGCCAGCTCGATCAGGGATTCGAAGTGTTGCGTCGGGTGCTGCCAGGGGAGACACGTGTCGTGTTTGCCCGCGCCATAGGTCGCCCCGGCGAGCATGTCCTGCATGTGTCCCTGGCTCAGGCGAGAGGCGAGGATGCGGATATGAGCACGCTGGTGCTGATTGGCTGCGCCTTTACTCATCTGATCGAACGCCCCGGCGAAACCCCCTGGCTCTACACGTTGCGCCGCGTGCCCTGAAGCCGGGATTGCCGCAGGTTGCGCCGACTCATGAGCCGCGAAGCCTGATCCGTTCCAGCCATGTCATGGCAGCCTCGACTGTATCAAGTTCCTCGGCAGGCGGAAGAGGCGGGCGATCGACCATGATGACCTCAACGCCAAGTTGCCGGGCCGCTTCCAGCTTGGGGGCTGTGGCCGCTGCACCGGCATTTTTTGTCACGAGACAATCGATGCGATGCTCGCGAAACAGGGTGAGTTCGTCATCAAGCCGGAAGGGGCCGCGTGCGAGTAGAACGGTCGCGCCGTCTGGCAGCGCATCGCCGGGCGGATCGATACTGCGCAGGAGGTAGTGATGCGGCGTATGCCTGAATGGATCGAGATCCTTGCGACCTGTCGTCAGGAAAACCCGGCGCGGGGTCGTTCCCAACATGGCGGGAACGGCACTGATACACGGCGCATGGCGCCATATCGCGCCTTCTCCGGCTTGCCATGCCGGGCGGGTGAGGCGCAGCAATGGGCGCGAACAGGCCTTCGTAGCCGCAACGGCATGATGGCTCATGCGCGCAGCGAACGGATGGGTGGCATCGATCACCACGTCAGCCTCATGGCGGGTCAGCCAAGCGATCAGCCCGGCGATGCCGCCAAACCCCCCCATGCGCATACGGGACGGAACAGGCATTGCCGACGCCGTGACACCCGCCAGAGAAAACGTGATATCATCTTCCCCCTGGGACTCCAGCGCGTGACAGAGTTGGCGCGCCTCGGTGGTGCCCCCCAATATCAGGATATGCATTCCTTGCCCTCACTCTCTCCTTGTTCAGGCGCCAAACGCTGGCTGACGATCATCGGCCTGGAAGAGGGCGGGTTTGAAGCGCTTTCACGCAAGGCGCAACGGGCAATTCTCAAGGCCGATGTTCTGGTCGGCGGAAAGCGACATCTGAGTCTCGTGGAGGGAAGGGGGCAGGCGCTGCGCGAGACCTGGCCGTCGCCCTACTCGCAGGCCATGCAGGCCCTGGCCCGTCATGAAGGACGCGATGTCGTCGTTCTGGCCTCGGGGGATCCGTTCTTCTTCGGGATTGGCAAGCAGATTGCTGCGCATTTTGGCTATGATGGGCTCCAGGTCATACCCTCACGCTCCTGCCTGACCCTGGCCTGCGCCAGAACAGGATGGTCAGCACAGGATGTCGGCCTCGTCTCGCTCTGCGGCCGGCCCATAAGCCGCCTTTTGCCGCATTTGCAGCCGGGTGCAAGGCTTGTCATCCTTTCGGCAGATGAGACAACGCCCGCCTCCCTGGCCGCATGGCTGGACGAGAAGGGATGCGGTGAGAGCGTGATCCATCTGCTCGAAGCGCTCGATGGACCCGAAGAACGACAGCGGGTGTTTTGGGCCCGCGAAGGCGCACCCGGCGATGTGGCGCGGCTTAATATGATGGCGGTGGAGATTATGGCCGGCAGGGGCGCGTCATTGCTGCCTCTGGCCTGCGGTTTGCCTGACCATTTTTTCGAGCATGACGGTCAGATCACCAAACAGGAGATACGGGCGATCACCCTCAGCGCCCTTGCCCCCCATCCGGGGCAGGTGTTGTGGGATCTTGGGGCAGGATCGGGGTCGATCGGTATCGAGTGGATGTTGCGCCACCCCTCGAACCAGTGCTTTGCCGTTGAACGCAATGCAGAGCGTTGTGCGCGTATTGCTCGCAATGCAGAAGCTCTGGGTGTCGATCAGCTTCACGTGGAACAGCGTGACCTTTCTGTGCCCCTGTCTGATATGCCGCCGCCCGATGCTGTGTTTGTCGGCGGCGGCATCAGCACGCCCGGATTGCTGGACAATGCGTGGTCTGCGCTTCGTTCTGGCGGCAGGCTGGTGGCCAATGCTGTCACGCTTGAGGGCGAGCAACGGCTTTTCGAGGCTTTTCAAGCATGGGGCGGTGCGCTATCGCGCATCAGCATGGAGCGTCTAGGACCAATAGGGACCATGCATGGATTCAGGCCGGCCATGACGGTCACACAGTACAAGGCTGTCAAACCATGATCATGGGAGGATTGGGTTGCAGGCTCGAGGCATCCCCCGAGGCCATGATTGATGTGGTGAGGCTGGCCATCGAGCGCTGGGGCCTGCCGCATGGTTTTGCCGTTCCGGCATTCCGACAGAACCACGCCGCTGTGCAGGCTGTGGCCCAGCTTTTCAAATTGCCTGTCACGGTGGTCGATCTCCTGTCTCTTGCCTCGGCCCAGCCGCGCTGTCTGACCCACTCCGAGCGCGCCCGTATGACAATGGGGTTCGGCTCAATCGCGGAAGGCTGCGCTCTGGCCGTTCTGGGGCCGCACAGCCAGTTGCTGGGGGCGCGACTTGCCGGAGACGGCGTGACCTGCGCCTTTGCCATGATCAAGGCCGGATCGCTGAGCCAGTGACCGTTCATTTTATCGGGGCGGGGCCGGGGGCTGCTGATCTGATGACGCTGCGGGGCCGCGCCATTCTGGAACGCGCGCCGCTCTGTCTTTACGCGGGCTCGATCATCCCACCCGAGATCCTTGCTTTCTGCGGGCCTGAAGCCAGACAGATCGATACGGCGCCTCTTTGTCTCAATGAGATCGAGGCCTTGTTCGTTGCGGCTCATGAGGCCGGTGAGGATGTCGCCAGGCTCCATTCAGGCGATCTTTCGCTCTATAGCGCCGTGGCTGAGCAGGTCGCGCGGCTGGAGCGTAGAGGTATTCCCTACACGCTGACACCCGGTGTGCCGGCCTTTGCCGCAGCCTCTGCCGCGCTTGGGCGCGAGCTGACTGTGCCGGGTGTGGCGCAGAGTCTGGTCCTGACGCGTCTGTCAGGGCGCGCTTCGGCTATGCCGGAGGCAGAAACTCTTGAAGCTTTCGCTGCGACCGGCGCGACACTGGCGATCCATCTTGCGGTGCATCGACTGGAAGAGATTGTGAGCCGCCTGCTACCGTTCTATGGCGCAACCTGTCCTGCTGCCGTGGTCGCGCGGGCGAGCTGGCCTGACGAACATCGCGTGCAGGGAACGCTCGCTACGATTATTCCCCTGATGGCGGCTGAGCCCGAGGCTCGTACAGCACTTGTACTCGTCGGCAGGGCCCTTGATCCGGGGATGTTTCGGGAGAGCGCACTCTACGATCCCGATTATCAGCGGCGGTTTCGTGGGCGCAACAAGGATAATATCCCTCTCGAAACCTCGCGCCCGGTGATCTGAGAGCGAGGGCCTTTTGGTCCGCGCGGTACGATCTGGAGATGTTCAGGCTCGCCATGTGACAAGCGCGCCCCGTAGATCAGGCATGCACGCCAGCGAATAAAGCCGTTTGCGCTCAGGCGATGACTTTTTCGGACGCGTTCTGCTTGTGAACCTGCCGTTCCATCCACTTCTGGGCAGTCAGTTTCATTTCCGGATTGAGCAGACGGTAAAGACGGAGCAGATCATCCTCGTCAGGCGTGAGAACAGCAGGAATGTCCTCCTCAATCATGCCGGTCAGGAAGGCCTCGGTCGAGACGCCAAAGAGGTCAGCGAGTTTCGGAATATATTTTCTCAAACTACCGACACGACCCGTTTCCCAAAAAGCAACAGCAGAACGTGATACTCCCAATGTATCGGCAAGCTGTTGCTGGCTCATGCCTTGGCTTTTTCGGAGCATCGCAATGCGCCTCGTGAGAGCAAAGCTTGGTGATATCTTTTGGGGTCGTTCGCTGTTCATATTTTCTTCGTCTCTATTCTTCCGGGACACGCCCTTGATCAGCGTAGCATTGAAGTTAATAAATGATTACCCCGTGCGTCGTCAAATTATGTGGATTCACGCCAAGGAGATAATTTTAACGCTCCGCCGATATGGCTGAGGAAAGCGGATACCCTTGCGGGATGAGAGCGACCGGGAGGTGTCAGCAGGCAGAGTTCTGTTTCGGGCAAGGACCATTCCGGCATGAGCCTGATCAATGTGCCATTTTGCATGTCCTGTGCGATCATGAATTCCGGGAATATTCCGATACCGTGCCCGGCCCGCAGCGCGGGCAAAAAGGCTTCAGCATTGTTTGAGCGGTAACGGCTCGTCGGTGGATCGACCTGCATGGTTTCCCCGTCGCGGCTCATGCGCCATGCTCCGGGTGATTGTGTGCCTTCATAGATCAGCCCGTCATGTTGCCTGAGATCTCTGGGGTGTGATGGCGCACCATGCCGGGCGAGATAGGCCGGTGCAGCCACCAGAAACAGCGGTATGCGGCAAAGGCGCAAAGCACGCAGCGATGAGGGGGCGTGAGCCGCAATACGTATGGCGATGTCAAACCCCCCACCGATCAGGTCGAGCTGGGCATCCGTATAGGTCATGGCAAGATGGATCTCGGGATACCGCGTCAGAAAATCCGGGAGCAGGGGTGCCACATGATTCAGACCGAAAGAGATCGGGGCGGTAAGGCGCAACAATCCATGCGGGTGATGAACGGCCTGGCGCAATTCGGCCTCGGCAGCCTCGCCCTCGCCGAGAATTCGGTTGGCGTGGGTCAGTACCCGCTGCCCGGTTTCAGTCAGGGCGAGCTGGCGTGAGGTCCGGTTCAGCACATAGGTGCCCGTGCTATGTTCCAGACGCGCAATGGCCTTTGAAATGGTGGGGCGCGAAAGGCCAAGAGCCTGCGCCGCAGCACTGAAGGAACCAAGCTCGACCACACGGGCGAAGATGGCCAGAGCCTCGAAGTCAGGCAAGCGTTGTGTCATGAAATGGAACCAATCTGTTTCCATTATTTCTATATATTGACGTACATCCAATTGCCTATGGTCGATCATCACTCAGGAGGATCATCTCATGATCGACCACCGTCCATTTGCCTCGATCGGCCACGCCGACCATGGCTGGCTCAAGGCCGCGCATCATTTTTCCTTTGCTGGTTATCACGATCCTGCCCGCATGGGCTGGGGTGCGCTGCGCGTCTGGAATGATGACGAGATTGCACCGGATAGCGGTTTCCCGTCTCATCCGCATCGGGACATGGAGATCATCACCTATGTCCGTCAGGGTGCCATTTCACACCGTGACTCGCTGGGTAATGAGGGCCGGACCGAGGCAGGGCAGGTGCAGGTCATGTCAGCCGGGACAGGGATCGTTCATAGCGAAGCCAATCTTGAGGCCATTACCACCACGCTCTTTCAGATCTGGATCCAGCCCGACCGGCGTGGTCACGCGCCCTCGTGGGGCACACGGCCTTTTCCGGTCGAGGCACGGGCCAATCGGCTGGTGACGCTGGCCTCTGGAGTCGAGGGTGACGACGATGCGCTGCGGATCAATGCTACGGCACGGGTCCGGGCAGCGACGATCGAGAAGGGCCGCGCGCTTGAGTGGCAGCTCGAGCCCGGTTGGTCGGGCTATGCCGTTCTGGCCTCTGGCGATGTCACGCTCCTCACTCCCGGATCGCGCGTGAAACTCGCTCCACGCGATGGGGCTGCGCTGCGTGACGAGGCTCTCGTGACAATCGAAGCAGCCAGCGTTTCGGAAATCGTGATTGTCGAAACACGCGACTGATCATCAAGGGCATGATGGGGCTTGGGCAGGCATCGCACCCATCGTGCCAGGCAGTCTGGCAGGACCGCCCTTCGCTGGCGTCAATTGTGACGCACGATGTCTAAACGTTCTTCCCTATACCCTCCCCCCTAGGGTATAGGGAGTTTATGAGTCCGCCGAATCATCAAAAAATCGCCCTTCGCCTCAAGCAGGCCCACGGCCATCTGGCGACGATCCTCGACATGATCGAGGCCGATCGAAGCTGCGCCGATCTGGCCCAGCAGATTCAGGCCGTCGAACACACCCTGCGCAATGCCAAGCGTGCCCTGATTCAGGACCATGTTGAGCATTGCGTGATTGAAGCGATGGAAGATGGCGGAACCGGGCGTGACGATGCCATGCGCGAATTTGCCCGTCTCGTTAAATATCTCTGACAGGGGCGTCGCATGATCAGATGTCTCGCCTTGATGCGACGCAGGATTTTGGCTGTCTCTGTCGTTCTGACGGGTCTTGCGGCTTCATCGTGTCTCGGCGGCACGGCACAGGCAGCGGAGTCCTGGCGTCATGTCTTCACGCTGCCTGAGGAGGCGCAGCGCAACGAGCATGTCGTGATTGTCTCGCTGTCACAGGGCGAGGTGTTCCCCTCAGTGCAGGCGATGGCACGGGTCGATGCCGATACGAGCCGGGTTATTGATATCCATGCAGCTGGTGCAGGCAAGGTCATGGCGGTGCATGTGACGCCCGGTCAGCCTGTCAAACGCGGCGAGGCTTTGATTTCCTACACCGATCACTCACTGCATGAGCTTCAGCTTCAGCGTGAACAGGTCGATGCCGCCCTGGCTTCGGCGCGTGCCGGTGAGGCGGAGGCGACGATGCTCTATCGTCGCGGTGCGGCGCTTGTCGGGAGTGCGGTCTCACGCGGGGAACTTGAACGACGCCGGATGGTGCTCGAACAGCAGCGCGGACTGGTGAAGGCCCGCGAGGCAGACCTCGCGACGCTCGAACACAGGCAGACGGAGGAATTCACCTCCGTAACCGAGCGGATCGTGCAGGACGAGGCATCGGATCTGATCAGCCCGGTCGATGGCGTCGTGCAGGCTGTGCGCACCTCTGTCGCAGCCGATATCAATGCTGGCGACAATCTCGTGACCGTGGTCGATCTCTCCCGCCTCTGGCTGAGCGCCGATCTCTCGCCCGAAGATGCTGCCGGGTTGGCGCCCGGAGGCAAGGCGCGGTTTCGCCCGGCCAGTCAGGAAAAGGGACGGGTAATCGAGGCGCGGATCACCACCGTGGCGGGGCTCGCCGATCCTGCCACAGGGCTTGTGCGCGTGGTCTGCACCCTCGATCATCCACCTTCTTCACTGCGCCCAGGGATGATGCTCGATGCCGCTTTCCAGACCGGCGAGGGGACGCAGGGGCTGCGTGTGCCGGTGGCAGCACTTCAGCAGATTGATGGTGAGGATGTGGTGTTCGTCCAGCAGGATGCCACGCATTTCATGCCCGTTTCCGTGCAGGTCAAGGCGCGTGACGACGGGCAGGCCATTGTGAGCGGGGCCTTGCACGATGGCGACAGGCTGGTAGGCGAAGGCAGTTTCACGCTCAAATCAATGGCGCTGCTTTCTTCCATGACAGCGGACTGAGCGCGTCATGTGGGAATTTCTGCAGCGCAGCAAGCTTGCTGTGCTCGCGCTTTGCGCGATGCTGGTCCTGGCGGGGCTGATGGTGGTGCCGGGACTGCCGGTCGAGCCCGTCCCTGATATCTCGCCCCAGCAGGTGCTTGTTTCGGTCACATCGCCGGGCCTTGCGACGGAAGAAGTGGAAAAACAGATCACCTTTCCGCTCGAGGCGAGCCTGACGGGACTGCCGGATCTGATTGATCTGCGCTCCGTTTCGCGCACGGGGCTCTCGGTCGTCTATCTGCAGTTCAGCGATACCTCCAACCTTGATCTCGACCGGACGCGCGTCAATGAGCGTCTGCAAAAGGCCCGTGAGGCCATTGCCGTGCCGGTGAGTGTTGCGATGGGGCCTCTGGCCACTGGCATGGGCGAGATCATGCAGATGCAGATCGATGGCGACGGACGCTATACGCCGCTCGACCTCAACAGGCTGATGACCTGGTCCGTGGCTCCGCAGTTAAGGCTCATGCCGGGCGTGGCTGATGTGAATGTCAATGGCGGGGCCGAGGAGACCTATACGCTGACCCTCGACCCGGCCCGCCTGCGTGCCCATGACATCGCGCTTGGCAGGATCTATGCCGCGATAGAAAGCAATAATGCCTCATCGGGCGGGGGGTGGATTGCACGCGGGGCGGAGCAGCAGGTGGTTGTGGGTCGCGCCCTCGTCGGCTCGCTGGCCGATTTCGGGGCCATCCCTGTGGCGATGGGGGCCAATGGGCTGGCCATTCGCCTGCGCGATCTGGGCCGCGTCTCGCTTGAGGCGCGCCTGCGCCTTGGCGCTGTCACGCGCGATGGCAGGGGTGAAATCGTCAACGGTGTCGTTCTCATGCAGAAGGGCGCCAGTTCCAATGCGACGCTCGATGCGATCGATGCTGCGTTGCCAGCCATCCAGCAGACGCTGCCCCCGGGCGTGACGCTCAAGCCATTTTACCGGCGCTCGACCCTGACTGACGAAACCATACGCACCATCAAGGAAAATCTCGTTCTCGGGGCGTGTCTGGTTTTTGTGACGCTGCTTGTTGTGTTGGGTAACTGGCGTGCCGCGCTGGTGATTGTTTCTGTCATCCCTGTCTCGCTCGTCATGGCCTTTGTCGGAATGCGTGTTTTCGGCATTTCGGCCAATCTGCTCAGCCTCGGCGCGATCGATTTCGGTATGATCGTGGATGGCTCGCTGGTGGTGGTCGAGCATCTCATGGTCGAGTGCGCCCGCAACAGACCGGGGGAAAGCCTCGACTCACTGGCCATTCACACCGTGCGTACCGTGCTGCGACCGGTCAGCTTCGCCATTTTCGTGATTATCATGGTCTATCTGCCCATCCTGACCCTGCAGGGGGTGGAGGGCCGTATGTTCAGACCCATGGCGCAGACCATCATCATGGGGCTCGTGACCTCGCTCATTTACTGCTTTGTTGTGGTACCAATCCTCTCTGCGCTTTTGATGCGTCATGCGCCGCAGGACCGCGAAACGCGTGTCGTCCAGTATCTCAGGCGCCGTTATGAGCCGGCTCTGGACTGGTGCGCTGCACATACGCGCAGCGTCTTTATGGGAACAGCCTGTATCTTCCTGCTCGCGCTCGTGCTCGCCTCACGGCTGGGCGGCGAATTCGTGCCCCAGCTTGAGGAGGGGGCGCTTGTGGTCAATGCCATGCGCCTGCCAAGCGCCTCTCTGCCGACTGTTCTGGCATCGGTAACGCAGGAAGAGCGCCTGCTGCGCAGTTTCCCTGAAGTCGAGACCGTGGTGAGTAATACCGGTACCGCCGCCATCCCGACCGATCCGATGGGAACGAACGAGACGGACAGCTTCGTGTTCCTCAGGCCACGTCATCAGTGGCGTGCGGGGATGACCCAGTCGAAGCTTGTGAGCGCCATGAGCGCCAAGCTCAGTCATGACCTTCCCGATGCGGCCTATTCCTTCACCCAGCCGATCGAGATGCGCATGGACGATCTGTTGTCGGGTGTGCGCACACAGCTGGCTATTTCGGTCTATGGCGATGATCTGTCGATGCTCGACAAGCTGGCCGCGCATCTTGTGAGCGTGATCGCCTCGGTGCCGGGCGCTGCCGATGTCGCCCAGCAGGGTGAGGGGACGGTGGCGTATCTTCATATCGACATCAACCGCGATGCTGCTGCGCGACTGGGCGTTGCGGTGCCGGAAATTCTCTCCACCATCGAGGCGGTAGGTGGCCATATCGGGCGGCCGGTGATTATTGATAATGCCCTTATACCGACACAGATCCGCTTTGCCGGCGGTGCAGTGGCCAGTGCAACCCGTATCGGCGGGTTGCAGATCAGGCGCGAGGACGGGCGCGGCTGGGTTCTGCTCAAGGATGTTGCGCATATTGCTGTTGATGAAACGACGGCGCGTATCGACCGGGACAGTCTGCGCCGTCGGGTGATCGTGCAGGCCAATGTGCGCGGGCGCGATGTCAAATCTTTCGTTCTTGCTGCACAGGCGAAGGTCGGGGCATCGCTGCATCTGCCTCCGGGCTACAGGCTCGAATGGGCGGGCCAGTTCCGCAATCTGGACTCAGCCATGACGCGCCTCGCGCAGGTTGTGCCCGTGGCTCTGGTTCTGATCTTCGTGTTTCTGGTGCTGGCTCTGGGCTCACCCCGGGCGGCGCTGCTGGTTTTCATCAACCTGCCGATTGCCGCCACAGGGGGTATTTTTGCCCTCGCCATCAGGGGGCTGCCATTCAGCATTGCCGCCGGAATTGGGTTCATCGCGCTGTTCGGGGTGGCCATTCTCAACGGTGTCGTGCTGGTCAGCCAGATCCGTGATTACCGCCTGACGGGGATGGGCGCTGCCGAGGCGGCCTTTGCCGCGGCAAAGGCCCGCTTTCGCCCGGTTCTGGCTACGGCTTCGGTGGCCAGTCTCGGCTTTTTCCCCATGGCGTTTTCCGGCAGTGCCGGGGCCGAGGTCGAACGCCCTCTGGCGAGCGTGGTGATTGGAGGGCTGATCACATCAACCCTCCTGACCCTTCTTGTGCTGCCGCTGCTCTATGCGCGGTTCTTCAGCCGGGAGGATGCGTCGTTTCCGGCGCAGGAGGCCGATCAGCCCATGCGGTGAAGGGCGCAGAGCTTGTTGCCGTAGGGATCGCGCAGATAGGCGAGATAGAGCGTACCGATGGGAGATTCACGCGGGCCGGGGGGATTTTCGATGGCGGTACCGCCATGCGCGACACCGGCCTTGTGCCACGCATCGACAGCTTCGGGTGAGGCGGCCTTGAAACCGATCGTTCCGCCATTGGCGCCGGTTGCGGGTTCGCCATTGAGCGGCGTGGTGATCATGAGCCTGCCACCATCATGCGTATAGAACAGGCGGTTCGGGGGCACCATCTCACCCGGCGGACAACCAAGCGCGCCCAGAGCAGCGTCGTAAAACGCTTTCGAGGCTTCGAGGTCGTCACTGCCTATCGTGATATGACTGAACATGAACTCTCATCTCCTGATGATGAACCCGAATGTGAGGTTGCGTGTGACGTATCCTATCCACCATCCGGGGGCAGAAGGCTCTGCCGCGGGGGAGGATCGGGAGATCGGACGAGGCTGTCAATCCGGCCCCCATCCCGCTTGGAGGCGGGCGGCGCAGGAAAAAGGAAGTAAGGACGGGGCCATGCGGCAAAAAGGCCGGGAGCGTTTCCGCTCCCGGCCTGATAAGGCGATTGGCGCTATGAGGCTGGTCGCGCTGCGCTCAGAGGCTTGCGCTGACGCGCCCGAAATAATAGCCGCCGGTGAAGGGCACCTGATTGGAGAACTGATCGTACATCGACCCACCTGCCGGCACGAGATTGCCGGGCAGACGACGAGGGCGGACGTTGAACACGTTGTTCACGCCGATGGAGGCATGGACGCGCGAGGTGATCTTGTAGCCAACCTCAAGATCGGTCAGCCAGCGGGGTGTGTTCTTGAACTGGCCAAAGCAGGAATTGGAGTAACGCAGGGCGCCACCGCTGGCACAGGTTGCCGAGGCCGGGGTCCAGTCCTGATAGGTCATCATGTTGGTGGTTTCGCCATAACGGCTCTGGCGGATATTCACATCCCACCTGCCGATGGTCCACAGCGCGTTGAGAATGATCTTGCTGCGGGGTGTGGCGGTGGTGATGTAGGCGATGGTCTGCTCGTTCAGCAGCGGCTTGCCGATAGTCGAGATCCCATTGTGATGCAGGCGCGTGCGGTTGAGGTTGAAGGCCGCCATCAGCGCCAGATTGCCGTAATCATGCATGTGCACAAGATAATCGGCCTTGATATCCAGACCCTGTGTGCGCGTGCTTGCCCCGTTCGAGAGGAAGTAGGCCGAGGACGCTGCCGCATTGGTGGCGGTCGGGGAGACATCGAAGCCGAAAGAGCGGATGGCGTCCAGCGCCTGTGCGCCACGCACCGTGCCACCCTGCACGATACGGTCACGCAGATTGATCTGGTACACATCGGCTTCGACATGCAGGCCGCGTACCGGCTCCATGGTAAAGCCCGCACTGGCATTGACAGAGCGTTCCGGCTTCAGGCCCTGAGCACCCAGCGAGCGGGCGGCGGCGGATTCCACAGGGAGCTGCCCGCCAACGCTGCCGGTACCGGCAAAGATGTTCAGACGGCTGAAATGGGATTCCTGCAGTGTCGGCGCACGGAACCCGTTGGCGATGGTGCCACGCAGCGCGAAGCGTCTGGTGAAATCATAGCGCGCTGAAAGCTTGCCGTTTTCGGTATTGTCAGTGTCGGTATAATATTCGTAGCGGCCTGCGACATCGATGGAGAGCTTGCGCGTCGGGCGGAAGGTCGCATCCACATAGGCCGAGTAGATGTTGCGATACCACGTGCCTGCCGATTGCGGCGGGATACCGGCATGTTCCACCGGGCCGCCATCGAGATAGGACTCCGGATTACCCGAGATGATCTGATAGGAGTCCAGACGGTGCTCACCGCCGAACGCCAGGCTGACCGGCATGGACCAGATATTGAACCCGCGACGCAGGTCGAGATTATTCGTCCATTGCGTGTTTTTCTGGGTGTAGTCCCAGAACTTGCTGGGTGAATAACCTGTGCGGGCAAGTTCGCCCAGATTGACCACATCGCGGATGCTGATGCGCGAATTATCGCCACCATAGACTGTTGAGAGATTCCAGTCGAAGCCGAACAGGTTCTCGCCCTTGAGGCCCAGCTCGGCGGCGTAATCCAGTTCATCATCCCCCGTGATGGGGCGGAGTTCGCTGATGCCTGCGGCGGGAACAACATAGGGGTATTTATAGGCGCGCATTTCGGCATGGCGATAGCCGAGCGTGGCCTGTCCGTAGAGTTCAATACCAGCGGCGAGCGGCTTGCCGAAATTGAGCGCGAAGGTCTCGCGTGTTTCTTTCGGTGTGCTCAGATAATCGGTCTTGCGACCGCGCCAGCTTTCGGAGCCTGGCTTGACGCCCACAAAGTAGTTCTTGGTATCGGCGCCTGCCGGCCAGTAGCCGAGCAATGCATGATCGGGCCCCCAGGCAATGGCGTGCTGTGTCTGATAGAACTGTGCGCCCAGATGGACATAACCATCCTTGCCGAGTTTGAACCCGCCATCAGCGTCGAGCTGGTATTGCTCGCCACTGCCGAGATAGGCATTGGCACCGCCCTGACCGCTGAGCGTCAGACCGTGATCCTTTTTCTTGGTAATGATATTCACCACACCGGCGATGGCGTCTGAACCATACATGGCGGCGGCGCCATCCTCGAGCACCTCGATATGGTCGATCATGTTGCCAGCCAGCATGTTCAGATCGACGCCTGACGAGGCAAATTGCGGCCCCGGCTTCTGCACGATATTGGCGGTGGAATGACGGCGCTTTCCATCGACCAGAACCAGCGTCTCGTTCGGCCCCAGACCACGCATCTGGATGGACGACACCAGCGAGTTGGTATTGGACCCGCGCGCGCTCATGGTGATGGAGGGATAGGTACGTGTCAGCGCATTGGCGACGTTCAGCTCGCCCGAGCGCTCCAGCGTCTTGGAGGAGATCACCACGACGGGGCTGATGCTCTGGCGGGCCTTCACATGGCTTTCACGCGTGCCTGTCACGACCACCTGCTCGGCATCGTCGGTGCTTTTGACGAATTTGTTCTTCTTCGTCAGGGCCGTGGTCTTGTCGGCTTTTTTCTGTGCGACGTCCTGCGCCTCGGCGGCGCTTGCGGCATCGGCAGCGCGGCTCACGAAGGGCGTGCAGGCAGTCGTTGCAACGAGGAACAGGGCAAGTCTTTTCACCGGTCTCTCCGACACGTGTCTTGGATGTAACGGGTCGCAAAAGCGTTACCGGGAGCGTTTGAGTAAAGTTAAGATTTTATGGCAGTATGTCGAAATATTTCTGTTGTATAATCATCTGTTTCTGCAGAAGATTTGAATGTCCGGAGACAATTTGTATATGGATCATACTATAAGAGCACCCATATAAATTTCATGTATAGATTATGGGATAATTTCCATACGCAAGTCTTGGGGCGGAATGGTCAAGCCATGATCAGGTTGCGTCGATACCTGAGGCCTGTGTTCGTTCCCATCCCGGCCATGGACTGTCATGTCAGGAGCTGATGAAACAAGCCGTGATGTCGTGTCGAACATGTAACTACTTTGTAAATATATTTTCATTCTGATTGGCGATTGAACAAGTCGGGAGGCGTCTTGCTGTACCTCGGTGGGGCAGCAGAGTGGGATGTCATAAACTTGTCATGGATTGGATCATGAAAGCTGACAGGCTTTTTGCCCCTCGATATGCGGTGTTATAAAGTCAGCCGATCAATCGCGCCGCGCGGACGATACCATGGGTGGGCCATCCTTGGCCCGCTCGCTATGGCGTTCGAGGCCCAAGCAACAAGGGTGTCGGCCTTTAGCTTTGCGATTTGCAAAATATCGTATGTTATGGATTGATACATTATATCATTATCCAGAGCTGAGCTGCTGCCCATGACCCGTGCCCGTCTATCGCTTTTCCTCTCATCGGCCCTGTTCGGTGCCGTAACGCTTGCGGACACGGCGCGCGCCGATGAAGGCATGTGGACATTCGATCATCTGCCCAACGCTGCTCTGCAGAAGACCTATCATTTCAAGCCTGATGCCGCCTGGATCCAGCACGTTGTGCAATCTTCGGCACGTCTGGCCGAGGGATGCTCTGCCTCCTTCGTGTCAGGCAACGGCCTGGTCATGACCAATCATCACTGCGCCAATTCATGCCTTGCCGCATTGTCCGACAAGGATCACGACTATTTCCGCGACGGGTTCTACACAAAGGACCTAGCCGATGAGCGCCAGTGCCCCGGTATGGAGCTCGATCGCCTCGACACCATGAAAGACGTGTCTGCCCCTGTGGCTGAAGCCACCAAGGGCAAGCAGGGAGCCGCCTATTCGGCAGCCCTGCAGGAAGTGGAAAGCAAGCTGACCAAGGATTGCGTGGGCGGTGACGACGCGCATTGGCGCTGCGACATGGTCTCGCTCTATCATGGCGGACAGACCGCGCTTTACCGTTATCGCCGCTACAACGATGTGCGCGTGGTGATGGCCCCCGAGCAGGGGATTGCTTTCTTTGGCGGTGATCCGGATAATTTCGACTATCCCCGCTACGATATCGATCTGTCGATGCTGCGCGTCTATGAGGGCGGCAAGCCGGTGAACACGCCGTTCCTGCAGTTCGATCCGAACGGCCCCAAGGCGGATGATCTGGTTTTCACCTCCGGCAATCCGGGGCGCACGCAGCGCGGGCTGCCTGCTGCAGCCCTTGCGTTCCAGCGTGATGTCGCCAACCCGGCAATTATCGCCATGCTTTCGGTGCGTGAGGGGATGCTGTGGCAATACAGCCGTGAAAGCGCCGATCACGCGAAACAGGCAGAAAATACGCTGTTCGGTATCCAGAACGGTCTGAAATCCTATTCCGGCACTCAGGCAGCACTTCAGTCAGGCGATATCGTGAGCCGACGTGAGAAGGAAGATGCCGCCCTGCAACGCTGGATCGATGCCGACCCGGCGCGTCGTGCTGCTTATGGTCAGCCTTTTGCCATGGTGGACAAGGCTGTTACGCTTGAGAAGGATCTGTTCACGCGTAATCTGGCCATCGGTATGGTTTTCCGTGGTTTCCTTGATGACGTCATGACCCTGGTGGAAGGGGCCCATGAGCGGGCCAAGCCCGACGCCAAGCGTCATGCGGGCTTCCATGATGCCCAGCTTGGCGAAATCGAGACCAGCCTTGGTGCGAAAGAGCCCTTCTATCCCGACCTTGAAATCGCCTCTCTGGCACTCAGCCTGACCAGCCTGCGTCAGGTGGCAGGTGCTGATGACAGTCTTGTCCATCTGACCCTTGGCAATGATGCACCGGAAGATGTGGCGGCGCGCCTTATCAAGGGGACGCATCTGTCTGATCCGGCACAGCGTCTCGCTTTGTGGAAAGGAGGTCTCAAGGCCATCGAAGCCTCGACTGATCCGCTGATCGTCTTTGCCCGCAAGCTTTATCCCGATTATGCGTCACTCCACGATCGTATGCGTGACGAAGTTTCCGCCCCGCTGCACAAGGCTCAGGGCGATATTGCCCGTGCACGCTTCGCTCAGGCCAAGGCCGAAAATCGCCTCGATGCGTTGTATCCCGACGCCACGTTCTCGCCCCGTCTGTCTTATGGCACCGTCAAGGGCTGGCGCAAGAATGGCACGGATGTTGCGCCCTTCACGGATTTTGCGGGTATGTACCGTCACGCCACCGGCAGCGAACCGTTTGCTCTGCCCAAGCGCTGGCTGGATGCGAAGGCCAATCTGGATCTGGCAACGCATCTCGATTTCGTTTCGACCAACGACATTGTGGGGGGTAACTCCGGTTCTCCGGTCATTAATCGCGAAGGTAAGGCTGTCGGCCTGATCTTCGATGGTAATCTGCCGAGCCTTGCGGGTGATCTCTATTACGACATCAGCAATAACCGTGCTGTCGCGACCGATACGAGCGCCATCATCACCGCGCTCAGAGTGGTCTATAACGAGAAGACACTCGCCGATGAGCTAACCAACGGCCATCGCTGATCTTCGGTTGTACCAGTGCAGGAAGCGGGTAGCGCGCGGCGCTGCCCTGCTTCTTGGCGAGGTAGAAACCTCCTCCAGTCCATTCGTCTGGGTTCTGGAGCGGCGACGCCATCGCGGCTGCCATGAGGCAAAGTTACCTGAAGTACGAGCCTCTGGCCCAGATCGCTGCGTAGCTGCAGTGCCGCGTGCAGCGGCTGCCCAAGCAAGAGCTTTCTTCTCGATAATTCCAGCATCCAGAGTTTCCAAAGGGCGACGGCCCTTCGGTGGGGTATGGGGTAAGGCCCCACTATCCCTCAGATGACAGGCGTACCGCCCGTCACGGCGATGGTAGCACCCGAGATATAGCTGGCCTCGTCGCTGGCCAGCATGACGTAAGGCGCGATCAGCTCGACAGGCTGGCCAGGGCGGCCCAGCGGGGTATCCTCGCCAAAGACATGCACATGGTCGCCATGCATGGTGGCTGGAATGAGCGGTGTCCAGATCGGGCCCGGGGCAACGGTGTTGGAGCGAATACCCTTCTCACCAAGCAACTGCGCAAGTCCGCCGCTGAAATTCTGGATGGCGGCTTTGGTGGCAGAATAAGCGAGTAGACGCGGCTTGGGGCTGTCCGCATTGACCGAGATGGTATGGATGATCGAGGCGCCGCGCTTCATATGGGGAACAGCGTGACGGGTCAGACGGAATGTCGCGCCGATATTGGTGGCAAACGTATCGTCCCACTCATCTTCCGAGATGTCCTCAAGAGCAAGGCGTTCGACCTGGAAAGCGGCGTTGTTCACTAGAACGTCGATCCGGCCGAAGGTCGAGACTGTCTCATCGATCACGGATTTGCAGATCTCGCGTGACTTCAGGTCGCCGGGGAGGAGGAGCACCTTGCGGCCCGCCTTTTCGATCCAGGCAGCTGTTTCCGCGGCGTCGTCGGCTTCCTCATCAAGATAGGACAGCGCGATGTCGGCGCCTTCGCGCGCAAACCCGATGGCGACAGCACGGCCAATGCCTGAATCGCCACCTGTAATGAGGGCAATCTTGCCCGCGAGGCGACCTGAGCCCTTGTAGCTCTCCTCACCATGATCGGGGAGGGGCGTCATGGCTTTGGTCTGACCGGGAATGCGATCCTGAAGAGGGGTATCGAAGGGGGGCTTTGCGTAATCGGTCATGATGAGGCTCCGTTTTCCGGACGGCGGTCAAGTGCCGCGGGCTGTGCGTTGCACCCTATTCATCGCGAAAATGTGAGGTCTGGTTTCATGGCAAAGCGTGTCGCGGCGCTAATGAGGTCACGAATTGGCTTTCGCAAGGTCTGGCACAGGGCGTCCTGAGGGCCTGTCACGGATCAGCTGGACGATCGTGACAGGCCGGTTTTCATCAGGCTGAACGGATCAGCTTGTGATTGACGAATTCCTCGATCCCGTTGGAGGAAAGCTCGCGGCCATAGCCGGAATTTTTGACCCCGCCAAACGGCAGTTCCGGAGCGGTGCCCGTCACATCATTGATGAACACCATGCCGGTCTCAATGCGCTCGGCAAGCTTGCGACCACGCTCGACCGAAGCCGTATGAACGGAACCGCCCAGACCGAACGGAGAGTCATTGGCAAGCGCGATAGCGGCATCGTCATCGGCCACCGGGTAGACAATGGCGGCGGGACCAAAGATCTCTTCGTAGAAAATCGGGTTATCCTTGGTGACATGCGTCAGCAGGGCCGCCTGCATGAAAAAGCCCTCGCGGTCGAGCCTCTTGCCGCCGGTGACGAGCTTTGCCCCGTGATCGACTGCCTTTTCGACCTGGCTCAGTGCGAGCTTCATGGCGTTTTCGCTGCTCATCGGGCCGTGAGTGACGCCCTGTTCCAGCGGATCACCATAGCGGAATTCGGCCAAGGCGTCGGAGAGACGACGCACGAATTCGTCGGCCAAGGATTCATGAACGATCATACGCTTGGCGGCGGTGCAAACCTGACCATTATTGGACATGCGCCCTGCCACGGCACGGGGGATGACCTCATCAAGATTGGCATCGTCGAGCACGATGAACGGATCGGAGCCGCCGAGTTCGAGCGTGGTCTTTTTCAGGGCCTTGCCAGCCTGTGCGGCGACAGCACTGCCTGCACGCTCACTGCCGGTCAGGGCCACGCCACGCACTTCAGGGCGCGCAATCAGTTCTTCCGACACATCATTGTCGATGAACAGATTGGTCCAGGCTCCCTTGGGTGCCCCGGCCTCGAGGAACAGCGCCTCGAAGGCGAGGGCGCATTGCGGCACACCCGGTGCATGTTTGGCGAGCACGACATTGCCGGCCATCAGGTTGGGACCTGCCACGCGTGCAAGCTGGTAGTAAGGGAAGTTCCAGGGTTCGACGCAGTAGATGACACCCAGAGACTGGCTGAGAACCGTCGCACGACCTTCCGAGACAGGGATCTCACGCGGGGCAAGGAATTTCTCGGCGTTTTCGGCGTAATAGGCGAGGATCTTCGCAGAGAGTTCGGTCTCGGCAATGGCCTCGGGCAGAACCTTGCCCATTTCGATGGAAATCAGTCGGGCGTATTTTTCCTTGTTCTGCTCAAGGATCTGCGCCGCCTTGCTGACGATGGCCTTGCGCTCGGCAAAGCTGCGATGACGCCAGTCACAGCTGTAAAATTCATGGGCGGCGTCGAGTTTTTCAAAGGCCTGCGCCTTGGTGTGAAGGTCGAACTCGCGCTCGGTTTTGCCTGTGGCGGGGTTGATTGTACGATAGGCGCTCATCGTTTTCTGCTCCCGTTTATCTGGTGTCCGGCGCATGGCCGAACCAAAGTCACGGTCCAACAAATGCCTGGAAAGGCGCATGGTTTCCCTCAAAGGGGAGGCAATATCGGTTGGGTAACCCCCTAAACGCACGGTTTGGGCATGGAAGAAACACCCGCATAAAGGCCGCTGAACGCTGGCTTTCGCCTGGTTGAGACGGTAGGGTCGGGCCCGTCGAGGGTCTTGCGCGAGTGAGTGAAAAGGGAATGTCGGACGGGCTGGCTGATCCTGAAAGGATCGGGCTCGAGGCGGCAGCTGTCCCCGCAACTGTGAGCGGTGAGCGCCCTGCCGGAACCACTGGGTGCGGGTCATCCGGGAAGGGGCAGGGGAGCGATGAACCGTGAGCCAGGAGACCTGCCCTTGTCATGTCTGACGGCCAGACCGGACGGGATGATCCGGTTGTTGCGGAGAGCCCTTCTCGTGAACGAGTTTACCCTGCCTTCTGACGTGCTGCGACGTGCACGAAATGCCGTCAGGCCTGCATTGAGTTCTCATCGGGGATCTTCGATCGGGCAAAACGGGGGCCAGAGATGAGCGCTGAAACCTTGAAGGTGTCTCCGCCGTCGCTGCGCTGGCGCATCTCCCTGCTGGGGATTGGCCTGCTCCTGGCCAATATGGCGCTCTGGGTCTGGACCTTCGTGATGTTTCGCGATCGGCCCTTGCTGCTTGGCAATGCCCTGCTGGCTTATGGTTTTGGCCTGCGTCATGCTGTCGATGCCGATCATATCGCCTCGATTGACAACGTGACGCGCAAGTTCATCCAGATGGGGCGTCAGCCGCTGCTGACAGGGTTCTGGTTTGCCATCGGCCATTCCCTGATCGTTGTGCTTGCGGCGCTCGGCACGGCGTTGCTGTCACAGGCGATGCAGGATCGTTTTGGCGCGTGGCGTGATATCGGTGGCATTGCCAGCACACTCGTCTCTGCCGGCTTCCTGTTCGCCCTGGCCATCACGAATTTCATTGTCCTGCGCGGCGCCTGGCGCGCCTGGCGCCATATACGGGCAGGCGGGGCGATTGAGGAGGTCGACCCCGAAGCACTTCTGAATCGGGGTGGGCTGCTGTCGCGCCTGCTCTATCCGCTGTTCAGACTGGTCTCGCGCAGCTGGCATATGGTGCTGCTTGGTTTTCTGTTCGGCCTCGGCTTCGATACCGCGACAGAGGTTTCGCTTCTGGGGTTGTCTGCCTCACAGGCGAGCCGGGGTGTTTCGGTTGCGGCGATCATGATCTTTCCTGCCCTGTTCGCTGCGGGCATGGCCCTTGTCGATACGGCAGATGGTGTTCTCATGCTCGGGGCCTATCGCTGGGCCTTTGTCGATCCGCTGCGCAAGCTGCGCTATAACATCATCATTACCCTGATTTCGGTGATCGTAGCTGTCGGGATTGGCAGTATCGAGACGCTTCGCCTGCTGGGTGACCAGATCGGTTTTGAAGGGCGGTTCTGGGGCATGGTGGCCTCTGTCAGCGACAGTTTCAACCAGATCGGGTTTATCGTGATCGGGCTGTTCGTGCTGGCCTGGATGCTGTCCCTGATTTTCAGCCGGGTCGATGCACGGCGCAAAAACTGACGAAGGGCTCATGGTCTCGCCACACCAGCAGCCGAGACCAAAACCGCCCACGGGCGTTCCGTTCAGAAATGGGCACCAATGCGCATCTGAAAGGCACGACCAATAAGCGCCTCATAATAACGTCCTACGCTATAGATGCCTGCATCGCGTGGCAGGGCGTCGGTGATGTTGTTCACCACGAAGCTGGTCGAGAAATGCTCGGTTACGGCATAGTCGAGTGAGAGATTAAAATAGGCGAAGGCCGGGCGTTTGTTGCCCTCATAACGCGTGGTCGGCACCTGAAGGGCCACGAGGCTCGGGCCATACCAGATGGTCTGCCACTGGGCGTTGAAGGGGCCACGTATCCACGTGGTGTTGAGCGTGAAATTGTCATTGGGCGCGGCGATATCACCCGAAAGCAGATAGGTGCTTCCGGCATAATTGCGCGTGCTCTTGACGTAATGCACGTAGTTGCCCCGAAGGTCGATCGCCCCCGAGCCCTCAGGCAGACCCAGACGGGAGAGGGGGGTGTTGTACTCTATCGTCGTCTGAAGGGCTTGGGTCTCGTAGCTGGCGATATTGTAATAGCCGGAGCGGAAAGAGGAAATTTGCCCCGATGAATCCCGGGTGAATGTCGAGCAGAAGCGATTATTCGGGTAGATGCCGGTGTCGTAACAAGCATTGAGCAGGTCATTGGCGCTCAGATAGGTGATGGCATCAGAAACCCTGACATCCACGAATGAGGCTTTGACATCGAACCCGCGTATGAAATGCGGCCTGAATTCAAGGCTGCCCGTATAGCTTTTGGAACGTTCATTGGAAAGATTCCGGTTCCCTCCGGCTGTACCCTCGACGCCGTAGGAATTGAAGTTCGAGACAAAATTCGGCGGCAGTCCGGCGCGTGCGCAATTGGCGGCTCGCAGGGCCGGGTTGGGGCCAGACGCAAGGCCTGTATCGGAACAGGGATCGACACCGTTCTGATAGGTTGAGGATTGAGGGGAGTAGAGTTCGCCGATGGCAGGATTGCGTACCGATACAGCGTAATTGCCGCTCAGACCGATATCGCGTGTGGGCCACCAGGCCGCGCCGGTCATATAGGTCCAGTAGGTGCCGGTGATACTGTTATAGGTTACGCGTCCATTGGCTGTCAGGGAGAGATGATAGGCACCCGGGAGGTGCATTGCCGGTGAGATCAGGGGGATATCGAGTTCGCCGAAGCCCTCATGCGTGTGATAGGCGCCACCTGTATAAGGGATCGAAGCGCTGTTGCCGTAGGGGAGATAGCTGCCATCGCCCTGTTTCCAGCCAAGCAGATAGGCGCCGGGGTCAAAATGATAGGCCTCGCGCCGATGTTCGTAACCCAGATCCCACCGTATTGCCCCTGCTGGCAGGCTCGCCACGGTCGAGCTGATTTCGGCCTGCAGATCGCGTTGCGTGTTGCGGTTGGTCGAGCGTGACTCCGTTGTGACGTAGTCGCGCGCGGCCGGCGTCATCTGGTTGTAGCCAAACGGGTTGAGCGGGGCACATACCGCGCTGCGCGTGGCAATCGGAGCATTCTGGTAGCCGGGTGCACACTCGATTGTGCCATCAGCGGCGGTGACGGCGTTCAACGCATTGACAAGGTTGGGTATAACGAGTGACGGGGCCGTCGTGGCATTGGTATTGCGCGTATACTCGCCCTGCAGCTTCCAGTTGAACTGACGGTTGAAGGCCCGGAAATCGCCATTCAGCCCGCCCTGAAAACGAAACATCTGCGATGTGGTGCGAAACAGGCCCTGATCGAGATCCTGATTGAGACGGTTGAGATAGAATGTATCGGTTGGCAGACCGTTTTCAGCCAGAGCCTGCTTGATGGTGCTCTGTTCGGCACTTGTGAGGAACGGGTTGCTGGTGCTCAGGGCGAAAGCCCCAGTCGTGACACCGTATTGATAATAGCTGCTGCTATAGGGGCCGGCATTGTTTGCCGTCAGCGCATCGTTGAAAAGCGTGCTGCTCCATGTTCCCTGACCCACCTGGTTTTCTGCGCTGCCGCGCGCGTACCAGCCTTGCCAGCGGGCGTGGATGTGAGGGTCAAAATCGTAATGGCCAAGCAAGGTCAGATTGAGCTTGTCGTTTGGCGTAACGATCTGGTTGTAGTTGCGCAGGGAGATACCATCACCCCCTAAGGCCTGAGCGGTGTCACCCTTGAGCAAGGTCCCCGCATTGAGCGGCACGAGCGACTGGCCGTTCTGACTGAAGGTCAGGGGAATGCCATTCGCATTGGCGATGCCTGACGCAGCGAGCCCAGCCCAGGTCGCACCATAAGCGCCGCCATACACGGGAAAGTCGCCATAGGCGCCGGTCAGGGATGGCATACCGGTGAGCGATGCCTGAATGAAACGCAGTTCAGGGGCCAACACATAAGTGTAAGGAGATGTTTCACCCAGTGCTGGTCGGTGATAGGCGGCAGCATTGGCGCCGAACACATCCGGACGATCACTGGCGACGACACCGGCCTGATTGCGATATTCGACATCGAAGACCAGTCCCCCCTTGTCGTGATCGAAACCGGTCCCGGCCTTGAACGCAATCTTCTCGCTGGCGGCATCGAGTTGCTGTGTCCAGCCGCCCTGACCTTCAAGCGAAACACCCTTGTAGTGGTCATCGAGCGTATAGTTGATCACACCAGCCACGGCATCGGCGCCATAAGCTGCGCCAGCACCGCCCAGACGGGTATCCACCGACTTGATGAGCGAGGTCGGCAACGTGCTCACGTCAACCTGTGAGCCTGATCCTACGCCATAGATCGAAGCCGTAGCCTCGCCACCCATGCGCATGCCATCAACAAGGGTGAGGGTACGCTGCGAGCCCAGATTGAGCAGGCTCACAAAGGATTGCCCGGCACCAAACATGTTCTGCGTGCCAAGTGACGAATTGTCAGGCACGCTGACGGCAGGGTTTTCGCGCAGAAGGGCAAGCCCGAGATCGGTATAGCCCCGGCGGCCAATCTGCTCGCCACTCAGTGACGACCCGGCCATGACATTGGTCAGACGCGATTGCGTCAGGCGCGTGCCAGTGACGAAGATCGTCTCTGCAGGTCGGACTTTCTGTTCTGCGTCCGCATTCAGCGCGTCGCGCTTTGATGGCACCGAATGGGGCAGGTCATGTTTGTCGCTTGTCGATGGCGCAGGCTTGCGTGGCGGGTGCTGCAAAGGAGCCTGATTCCGCAGGGCACGGGATTTCCTCTGATCTTGAGAAGCTGCGTCGGATTGTTCGTTGGCTTTTTCGGACGCCAAGGCAGACAGAGGGACAAAGGCCATTGTGCCGGCAGTCAGGGTAAACAGGAGACGCAATGACCGTGTGGGGGTGAAAGCACGTGTCTTCACCCTTGCGGGAAATGGCATCAAGAACACCCCATCGTTTGCGTGCCGTTACCCGGCACATCATGTCCGTTCGTCTGTCGTCTCCTTGCGCTACACCATGCGGCACAAGTGCTTTCGCCGGAAGATTGTACAGTGTAACCGGGCGAAAGTCCCTTTCCCCTATTATCACTGTCTCCAAAACGCGAAGGTGTATTGCGGTAGAGCGCTGCAAACAGGGCGCCCTGTTGTACAATGGCAACAGGGTGTCACACGTGATGTCCATCTGATTGATATAATTGTTAAGTTTTCGGTTTATGAATGGCCACGTAGAGTCTGTTGCGAGGGCGATTGCCCTTCGAGGCGATCTTCATGAGGAGATGAAGTCATCCCCAAGACGGATACGAAAAGGAGGATGAGATCACTCCGGCGCAGCACCGTGATCTCGCAGGGGAGAAGCCTTTTGCTCAGGCATATTGCTTGTCAGTATCGTATGCCCCGTCGAGGAGGCGAGGTGATGCTTACTGGAACGGCAGATAGCGAAAGGTAACGTATACAGTATTGCCGAATGTGGTTGGATAGACCGAGCCGCCCTTGCCATCAGATCCGCGGAAGGCGAATTTGCGGATATAGGTATACTGCACGCCCCCCATCAGACTGCCATATGTGCCGTCGAGAAAATGCCACCAGCCACCGGTTGTCATGGAAGCAAGGGTTCGGGTTTGTGCCGTGCAAACTCCGAACTCGACTGAGCATCCGGCCAGGTTATGGTCGTTCACGCCATAGCCATATTGCATCCCGTCGGCGGCGATGTAGCGTCGTTTACTGCTCGCCTCAATGCCACCATAGACATACAGCAGAACCGAGGGGTCGGGATGGCCAATCAGCCCAAGCGCACCGCGTATTTGCGGAATGGGCGACAGGCCACCCTGGCCATTGAATGTGACGTCTGGTAGCTGGGAGGCTCCGTATCGTCCGATACCCTGACCAGCAATGATGTTGCCGGTCAGTTGCAGATCCTTTGTAAACAAGGATGTAGTCAGACCGGCACCAACGCCGCCGCCGAATTTTGTATCCTTGTGACTATGGGTGTCATCAGGTGACTGGATGACTGAGCGGAACCACCTGCCAAGACCGAAAACCTCATAATGTCCCAGACTGGTATCGACAGCGCCCTTCACAATAAGGTCGGGAACCGGATTATCGCTATATTGAGCGCTCGGGTTGAGCAGAAGGCCACCAGCATTCTGATAGAATACACGTGGCCCCTGTGTGTAGCCCCTGAGGGCAGGAAGACGGCCACCAGAGGCAAGATCCGCTGAATAGGCGATTGTTGCCTGCGGGTCCTCTACCGATAGAGCCAGCCAGTATTTCTCTCCCCAGTTTTTGCCGATACGAATCTGGGGAACGCGAAGGAAGGTAATACCCGGAATCTGGTTATTGTCGGTCACAGCGGGTAATTGCTCGCTACGGGGCGTTACACCTTTTGCATAGTTGGTAGAAAGACTCCAAGCCTGCCCCATAAGCACGTGGAAACCCCAGTCTTTCTTCGAAAAAGTGAAATAACCTTGCCGCAGTCTCGGGGTGTACCCGCTTATCTGTACGGAATTGGTGGTACCTGCCGCTCCGCCGAGATCGGACTCGATATAGGCCTGCAGGCGTATATCGTTGGTCGGATTGGCTTCTAGCAGGGTGGACAGACGTGTGAGCTGAGCTGAGAGGCGTTCCTCACTCAGCCCGTGATTAGGGCTGTTGGCGTAAGGGAAGTTGTTCCAGGCAGTCGCAGGACCGCTCGTAAGGTTTGAGTCGCGCCAGATATTCGACATGTCGATGAATCCGCCAAGACGCACCGAGATATTGCCGATGCTGAAGATTGGCGGGAGATGATCAACAGATGTTTGTGTAATGGCGAGCGGGCTGGACGAACTCAGATCGATGGCGGAGCCGCGCCTTGTTGTTTCGTTTCTTGCCAGATCGCTCGATGCTGGTGTGGTATTTGCCTGAGCAGGATCCGACTGCCTGGTGTCCGCCTGTTCGGATCGGGTACCAGGTGCGCGAGCGAGATGCGGGTCGACAGGCGTGGAGAGGATAGGAGTGAAACGCTCTCGAGGCGTCTGCCCGTGATCTGGCGCCGACGTTACACTTGCGGTGTCTACTGAAGCAGGGAGCTTTGCGCCTCTAAATGAAACGCTCTGATACGCGACGTGGGATGGTCGCGTCGGTCCTTGTCGACCTGCGGCTTTTGCCTGACGGCGTTGCTCGATTTTGATGACCCGCTTCTCGAGATCCCGGATCTGTGCCTTGATCAAGGCGAGTTCTTCGTCCTCTGGCGAGGCTATGGCCGGGAGAGGCAACAGGCTTGTACCCAGACTTGCCCCGAGCAAAGACAGTCTGAGGGTAAACCTTAAACGTTCGCTCACCGTGAGTGCGCCTTGATTATTTTTGTTATTGATCTTTTGGCCCGCGCAGGCGGATATGCATCATTATCAGAGAGGTAAGATTTACAAAAATTATTTTTGATTTCAGAAAATATTATTATCCACAATCTGATTTTCGCGGGTGATGCGCTTCGATTGCCGGTTCAATGTTCGAGAAGGGACCGATAGGCCTCATTGCCGGAAATCACGTGTTCGATAAAATCACAACGGACAGCGATCTTTCGATCGGACCGAAGCAGTTCGTCGAGCGCTGCCTTGACCATTCGCGACCCAACGCCTCGTCCAGCGAGGTTCTTTGGGACGAAGCTGTGATCGAGCACAAGGAGACCGCCGTCGTGATGATAGGTGATATAGCTGGTTTCACCGGCTTCATGCCATTCGAAACGGTTGAGCGCCTCGTTATTGCTCAAGGCTGACAGGTTAGGGCCGCCCGTGTTCTGTGTCTCTGTCATGAGTGGGCTCCACAAAGGTTGATCTTATGACCCCGATGCAGGTCCCATACCGTGAGGACCAGCATGATCGTGGTCAGGAACAGCACAAGATTGGTAGACTGTCCCAGCCAAGCCCCCAGCATCGCCGACAAGACGTAAGTCAGCCAGGAACACGCAGGCAGAGCCACTTCCTTCAGGGCGGGTCTTTTTCCATCCGGTTTCACGCGGCCGAGCCAGAGCAGAAGGTAACGTCCAGTGAAAGCCTCGGAAAACTTGACGATGTTGTTTGTCACCACGATCGTCTGGAGCGACACCCCGCCGAATTTGGCCAGTGTCTCGCCCTGAATGCCCAGCGACAGCGCGACCAGAGGCAACTCGACCGGCAGGCGCAACCCTGGGGAAAGCCGGACGAAACTGACGATGAAGAGAATAGCGGCCATGATCAGAAGGCCCCAATAAGGCCAGCTGAGGAACTTCTTGATCAGGCTTGCCCCGATACAGCCGAGAAAAAACAGAGCAACGGCCGTGCCGATCGATCCTGCGTTGGACCAGTGATGAAGTGCCACAGCGCGGCCAAGCTGCACGGTATTACCCGTCATGATGCCGGGGTAGATGCCGCCGACATCGATATAGGTCGTGACTTCCACCACAGCCACAACAAAGGTCAGGCAGAAGACGCGCCGCAGCAGGGTGGCAAGAGAATCCTCCTGCGCGGCCGGCGTGGATACTGTTACATTCGCGGTGGTCATGATGGCTGCCCGGGGGCGAACTCCGTGCGCAGGGCTGCGCCATGTTCATCCAGCTTCGGCGCACCTGGGCGTGTCAGCGGATCGTCATAACCGCTGATCTTCACCGGGTTGCCCGGCATTTTCAGCCCCCCGGCATCAATCACCATGTTTCTGGCGGCTGTCTGGGGAAGGGCCGCGGCTTCTGCAATATTCAGCATCGGGCCAACCGGCACACCGGCCTTCTCAATAGCCTCAAGCCAGTAGGCCGCGTCGCGCTGTGTCAGAGCCCCCTCGATGGCCTCCTTGAGCGCATCGAGATTGTTCATGCGGTCGCTGTTGTTCAGAAAGCGCGGGTCCGTTGTGAGAGCCTCGATGCCAAGCGTCTGGCACAGGGCACCAAACAGATGGTTATTGCCGCAGCAGATCACGATATGGCTGTCGCGTGTGCGGTAGACATCGAACGGCGCCATGGATGGGTGGCGATTGCCGATACGTGGCCCGGCGGCACCCGTAGCCGACCATGTCATGAGCGCATGTTGCAGGAACGCGAACGTGCCGTCGAACATGGACACATCGACATGCGCCCCTTTGCCGGTGCGTTCCCTCGCGTAAAGCGCGCTGGCAATGCCGCAGAACATGAACGTGCCGCCACACAAATCAGACAGCGACGTTCCGCCGACCCGCGTGGGAGGACCATCAGGAAACCCTGTCGCCTCCATCATGCCGCTCATGGCCTGCACAATCGTATCATAGGCCGGATAATGGGCGAGTGGACCGGTATGTCCAAACCCCGATGAGGAGGCATAGATCAGTCTGGGGTTGAGGGCCGAGAGTGTCTCATAGGAGAAGCCGAGACGGTCCATCACACCGGGGCGGTAGTTTTCGCACAGAATATCGGCACGCTTGACCATCTCGAGGAAAATACCCCGATCATTCTCATCCTTGAGATTGAGAACGATGCTCTCCTTGCCGCGATTGACGAAGGAGAAATACAGCGAACGATCACCGACATAAGGCCCATAGGTGCGCGTATCGTCACCATGCCCCGGCGCTTCCACCTTGATCGTGCGGGCACCCAGATCGGTCAGGATGGTGGTGCCGAACGGGCCGTTCAGCACATGGGTCAGGTCGATGGCCAGCAGCCCCTCGAAAGGGCCGCTGGGGGGACGGGACGCCGTCACGGGTGCCTTTGCAGAACCTGCGGCTGCATCCCCTGTGTTGCGTTGAACATTTTCAGCCATGGAGCTGCCTCACTTTGCACCGGCTTTGGGGTTGAGCTTGCTCAGATGGCCGCTTTCCGTGCCGACATGCGGGTCGATGGAGGCTGTGATCATGGCAGGGCCACCGCAGGCCAGAGCGTTCTCCAGCGCAAGCGAGAGCGCCTCGTGATCGGTCACGTAGTATCCCTTGCCCCCAAAGGCTTCGATGATCTTCTCGTAATGACCATTGGCCTCCAGAACCGTTACACCCGGATCCGTGCCCCCGCTGCGGTTGATGTCATCGCCACGATAGATGCCGCCATTATTGAGCACGATCATCACAACGGGCAGACGGTACCGGCAGATTGTTTCGACCTCCATGCCACTGAAGCCAAAAGCGCTGTCACCCTCTATTGCAACGACCGGCCTGCCGGTGGTGATGGCAGCGCCAATGGCATAACCCAGCCCGACGCCCATCGTTCCCCAGCTGCCAGGGTCCAGGCGGCGGCGCGGTTTGTCCATATCGATGACGTTGCGGGTAATATCGAGCGTGTTGGCCCCCTCGTTCACCAGTACGATGTCGCGCCCCTCCAGGCCCGTTTTGATGGTGCCAATCGCTGTGTAGAAGTTCATCGGCGTGGTCTTGTTGGCCAGACGTTCGGTCATCTTCTGGGTGTTGACGTCACGCTTGGCCGCAATCGCAGCCAGCCATTCTGCAGGCGCGCAGATCTTTTCCCGTTTCAGTGCGGCGGCCAAGGCCTGCACCGTCAGGCCAAGTTCACCGGCCAGCGGGGCGGCAATAGGGCGGTTGCTGTCAAATTCCTCGGGGTTGATGTCGATCTGGATGAAGCGTGCGTCAGGCGACCATTGCGGCGGTTTGCCGTGGCCAAGCATCCAGTTGAGGCGTGCGCCCACCAGCACCACCACATCGGCCTGTCCCAGAACCAGCGAGCGCGCCGTGGCGGCAGAGGCAGGGTGGGTGTCGGGCAATAGCCCCTTGGCCATCGACATGGGCAGAAACGGGATGGAGGTGCTTTCAACGAGATATCGTATGGCCCCCTCAGCCTGGGCATAGGCTGCGCCCTTGCCGAGCACGATCAGGGGCTTGCGTGCCTGTTTCAAAAGCGAAACCGCACGGGCGATCGCATCGGGACAGGGTGGCAGGGCCGATTCCGGAGCGACAACCGTGATCAGGGAGTCCTGACCCGTTTCTGAATCGAGCGTCTCGCTCAGGACGGCAGCAGGCAGGTCGAGATAGACACCACCCGGTTTTCCTGAAAGCGCAGCGCGTATCGCGCGCGCTACCCCAATGCCGATATCGGCCGCACGGTTGACGCGATAGGCGGCCTTGGCGAAGGGGCGGGCGGCGGCAAGCTGATCGAGCTCCTCGTAATCACCCTGCTGCAGGTCAACAATCGCGCGATCGCTGGACCCGCTTATGAGGATCATTGGATAGCCATTGGTCGTGGCATTGGCGAGGGCAGGAAGGGCATTGAGAAAGCCGGGGGCCGACGTCGTCAGGCAGAGCCCCGGCTTGCGGGTGAGATAGCCCGAGATCGATGCGGCATGAGCAGCGGGTTGCTCATGTCGGAAACTGATGAAGCGCATCCCCTTCTCCTGGGCGAGGCGCGCAAGATCAGTAATGGGGATGCCAACAACGCCGTAGAGCGTGTTCAGATCGTTGCGCTGCAGGGCCTCAATGACAAGGTGAAAGCCGTCCGTGCTGGATTCGAGGGGGGATTGTGCGGGTGCCGATGCGTTGGCGGCCAAGGGGGCGTCTGCCATGACTCACTCCTTTTCCCTGCGCCGGCCCGAAAAGCAACGGCGCAGAAAGGGCTTGCTATTCTTTGAGGGGAGACAGGACCGGAATGCCTTTCTCAGGACATTCCGGTAAGTTTGTCAGGCGCAGACGATCTTTTTCGAGCGTAGATCGGCAATCTGGTCTGCCGAATAACCGAACTCGGCAAGGATCTCATCCGTATGCTGCCCCAGCAGCGGGGCAGAGGTAATCTCCGGGGTGAAGTCGCTGAACTTGATCGGATTGATCGTCAGGAACGATCCACGCACCGGCTGCTCGACCTCGACAATCGTGCCAGCGTCACGCAGGTCCTTGGACTCGGCAATTTCCTTCATCGACAGCACCGGCGCGCAGGGCACACGGAATTTCGAGAGATGGGCTACGGCCTGGTATTTATCCTTGTCGGCAAGCGAGGCCTCAATGGCAGCGAAGATCTCGAACATGTGGGTCTCACGTGCCTTGGTCGTGCAATAATGGGGGTCGGTAGCCCATTCAGGCTTGCCGATGGCCTCGCATGTCGGCCCCCAGTTCTGCTCCTGCACGGTGCAGTAGATATACGCGTTCTCGTCCGTCTCCCAGCCCTTGCATTTCAGGATCCAGCCTGGCTGGCCGCCACCGCCTGCATTGGCACCACGCGGCACGGTGTCGCCAAATTTTCCGTCCGGGTATTGCGGGTATTCTTCCAGATAGCCCACACGCTCCAGACGCTGCTGGTCACGCAGCTTAACACGGCACAGATTCAGTACGGAATCCTGCATCGAAACGCTGATTTTCTGGCCTTTTCCGCTGCGCTCGCGGGCAAACAGGGCCGTCAGAACACCGATCAGCAGGTGATTGCCTGTGTTGCTGTCACCGAGAGCAGCGGCTGAAATGAGTGGGCCATTCGAATTGCCGGGGGCCTGACCATCGACATGCGGCGCACCGTTCCAGTAACCCGTGGTCGAGGCCGAACCCCCGGCGCATTGTGCGACGTTTTCATAGGCGCTGATATGCGACCAGGGAGAGGCGTCGCCAAAGCCCTTCACAGTGCCGTAAATCAGGCGAGGGTTGAGCTGATGGAGAACGTCCCAGCCAAAACCCATGCGATCCATGGCGCCAGGGCGGAAATTCTCAAGCAGGATATCGGCCCATTTGAGAAGCTTTTCGAAAACCTCACGTCCTTCGGGGGTTTTCGTGTTGAGCTCGATCGAGCGCTTGTTGCTGTTCAGCATGGTGAAATACAGCGCGTCGGCATTCGGGATGTCGCGCAGCTGACGGCGGGTCACGTCACCCACGCCGGTCCGCTCAACCTTGATGACATCGGCACCGTACCAGGCCAGAAGCTGGGCAGCAGAAGGGACCGATTGCACACCGCCGAAATCGATGACCTTGATTCCGGCAAGCGGCTTTGTGTTGTCTTGTGCAGTGCTCATGAGGGCAACTCCGTTGTGGTTATTCTTGTCGTTTTTCGGGAAGCGCTTTTCGAACGAATATGTCCAATATGGGCGAGGGGCGGCTGGTGTGAAGCATATTCGCTCGGTAAACCATCACAATAAAACTTGATTAATATTTTTGATTTCTTTTGAAACTTTGCTGGTTCTGTTAAATTTGATCGGCCTGTTTATGAATACTGATATCGCCTTCAATAATGTGCTGAAGGATTGATGTGCCTCAATGACGGTTTTCCGTGCCCGGATTAGCTCTCGTTAACCTGAGCAAGAGGGATGGTTGCCTTGTTCCTCTTCTCAGGCAGGATATTTCCCGAGCCATGCGGTCATCCGGATCAGTCTGGCCGGAAGAGAGAATGAGGTTCTTCCATGGCGCTTAAGCTGCGTGAACTCAATCGGGCGCTGCATGTCGGCACACGTGTCGGGGTGGGAAGTGTGCGGTCACGCCGTCCTGACTACGTATCGCTTATGCCGCCCTGCAATCATGCCTGCCCGGCAGGGGAGAACATCCAGGGGTGGCTTGCTCTGGCACAGAGCGGCGCCTACGAGGCCGCCTGGCATCTGCTTAAAACGGAGAACCCGTTTCCCGCCATTCACGGTCGTGCCTGTTATCACCCTTGTGAAAGCAGCTGTAACCGCGCCGAGATGGATGACGCTGTGGCTATCCATGAAGTCGAGCGGTTTCTGGGTGATATGGCCGCCGAGAAAAACTGGCGGGTGGTCTGTGAGCCTGCCACGGGCAAGAAAGTGCTTGTTGTTGGTTCGGGGCCTGCGGGTCTGTCCTGTGCTTATCATCTGGCAAGGCGGGGGCATCAGGTTGAAATTCGCGAGGCCTCGGCTCACGCGGGCGGCATGCTGGCCTATGGCATTCCGGCGTATCGCTTGCCGATGGATATTCTCGAACGTGAAATGGGTGATGTTCTGTCAATGCCGGGCGTGAGTCTGCACTGCAATGCGCCTGTAACGGATCTCGCTCGAACCATGAAAGAGGGCGCTTTCGATGCAGTCTTTCTGGGCGTTGGGGCGGCGCGCGCCCTGACGATGCCGCTGGCCACCGAGACGGGATATCAGCCTGTTGAGGCGATCGACCTTCTCCATGCCGTGCGTGAAGGAAAGCGGCCCGAGCTTGGCCGTACTGTGGTGGTGGTTGGTGGCGGTAATGTCGCGATGGATGCCGCCCGTACGGCACGCCGTCTCGGCGCGGAGAAGGTCTTCATGGTCTACCGACGGGATGAGGCCCATATGAGCGCCCTGCCCGAGGAGCGCGAGGCCGCCGAGGCCGAAGGTGTCACCATACGCTATTGCAGCGTCGTCACCCGCTATGGGCATGATGGTGTCGAGATCGAGCATGTTGAACTCGATCCGCAGACCGGTGCCATATGCCCTCCAGCAGATGGGCATGCGCCGGATAGAGAGTTACTGGCAGCCGACAGTGTCATTCTGGCGATTGGCCAGCATAGTGACTTCTCGCTCTGCTCTGGCATGAGTGACATCGCAATCGACAAGGGCGAGAGGCTGGAGATCGATCCGTCTTTCATGACGGGCGCACGCGGCGTGTTTGCCGGTGGCGATTGTGTGCGGGGAGCACGCACCATGACCACCGCGACCGGCCATGGCAAGAAGGCCGCCCGGGCGATTGATGCTTATTTGCGGGCAGAAAAACCGGTGCCTGACGCGCCGGCCGAGATCGTGACCTTTGACATGCTCCACATGCCGGCCCTGCTGATGGCCGTGCGCGAAGAGGGTGCCGAATTGCCCACGTCGCTTCGCACTGGGTTCGAGGAGATCATCGCGGGGCTGAACGAGACGCAGGCGCGTCATGAGGCGGGTCGCTGCCTGTCATGCGGTAACTGTTTTGAGTGCGATAATTGTTTTGCTGCCTGCTCCGAGCAGGCCATCACCCGACTGGGTCCGGGCAGGGGCTATGCCGTGGACGAGACCTTGTGCACCGGCTGTGGCGATTGCGCCGGACAATGCCCGTGTCATGCCATCGTGATGACGCCTGAACACAATGATGCCGAGTGCGCGGAGGCTGCGGTCACCCTGACGCCGCAGCGCTTCGTGGTGCGCGCCTGAAGGCGGGAAAAGAGAACAAGACGATGAGCCATAACGCAAACACCACCCCGCAATCCGACAAGTTCCAACCTGGTGAAATGACCACTCTGGACGGGAATTCCGCTGTTGTTCACGTCGCGTATCGCGTGAACGAGATATGCGCAATCTACCCTATTACGCCTTCCTTACCTATGGCCGAGACAGCCGATAGCTGGGCCAGTGAAGGGCTGAAAAATCTCTGGGGCAATGTGCCTATCGTGCAGGAAATGCAGGCCGAGGGCGGTGCGGCAGGCTGTGTGCATGGCGCCTTGCAAAGCGGCGCGCTGACAACCACGTTCACGGCCTCGCAGGGCCTGCTGCTGATGATCCCCAATCTGTACAAGATTGCGGGCGAATTGACGTCGACCGTGGTGCACGTGGCAGCACGCGCCCTCGCAGCCGGGGCATCGTCTATTTTTGGCGATCATCAGGATCTGATGGCCGTTCGCCAGACAGGTTTTGCCCAGCTGGGTGCAGCTTCGGTGCAGGAAGCACATGATCTGGCAATTATCGCCCAGGCTGCCACGCTCGCTTCACGTGTGCCATTCATCCATTTCACGGATGGCTTCAGGACCTCTCACGAATACAACTCGCTGAAACTGGTTCCTGATAACCAGATCCGGTCGATGATCGACGAGACGCTTGTACACGCGCATCGTGCCCGCGCTCTGACGCCGGATAATCCGTTCATTCGTGGCACCTGGCAAAACCCGGACACGTATTTCCAGACGCGTGAAGCGGTAAACACCTATTATCTGCGCACGCCCTCTCTCGTGCAGTCTGCCATGGACCGCTTTGCAGCACTGACGGGGCGTCAGTACGGGTTGTTCCGTTATGACGGCCCGCAGGATGCGCGCCATGTCGTCATCGCGATGGGGTCGGGTGCCGAAGTGGTGCGCGAAACAATGCGATGGATGAACGAACGCTTCCCAGAGGAGAAACGCGGGGCCATTCAGGTGCTCCTCTACCGGCCTTTCGACGCTGCAGCCTTTCTTGCAGCATTACCGCCGACAGTAGAACGTATTGCGGTGCTGGATCGCACCAAGGAGCCGGGCGCACCGATGGAGCCGCTTCATGCGGATATCGTGGGTGTACTGGCCGAAGCGGTGGCTACGGGGAAATTCCCTCATATGCCGCGTGTTATTGGCGGGCGTTATGGCCTGTCATCACGCGATTTCCACCCCGGCATGGTCAAGGCGGTTTATGACGAACTGACGAAGCCCGACCCTAGCCCCGTCTTTACGGTCGGTCTCATCGATGATGTGACGAATCTCAGCCTCGAATTCGACGAGACGATCGATATCGAACCTGGGAACATGACGCGTTGTCTGTTCTATGGGCTTGGCGCAGATGGCACGGTGGGCGCCAACAAGAACAGCGTTGAGATCATCGGTGAAATCGACGGGCATTATGCCCAGGCCTATTTCGATTATGACTCCCACAAATCGGGCGCAGAAACGGCATCGCATCTGCGTTTTGGCACCAGCCCCATCAACGCGCCCTATTTGATTCGGCATGCAGATTTCGTCGCGTGTCACAAATTCGAGTTCCTGTTTCGGCGCGACATCCTGGGTGCCGCCAATCCGGGGGGTATTTTCCTTCTGAATTCACCTTTCGGTCCGGACACGGTCTGGGAGCGCCTGCCGCGCAAGGTTCAGGATCAGATTATTGGCAAGAAGTTGCGCTTCTATGTGATCGATGCGTCCAGTGTCGCGCTCGAGATCGGTCTCGGGCCACGCATCAACACCCTGCTGCAAACCTGCTTCTTCCATCTCGCAAAGGTTTTGCCCGAAGCAGAGGCAATCAGCGCCATCAAGGATTTCATTCGCAAATCCTACGGCGCAAAGGGCGAGAAAATTGTCGCCCTCAACAACAAGGCTGTTGATACCGCCTTGTCAGCGCTTCATGAGGTATCTGTCCCGGCGCAGGCTCAGGGAACGCGCCCGATGCCTGCCATTGTGCCCGCCGAGGCCCCGGAGTTTGTACACCGGGTCACAGCAGAGATTATGGCGGGGCGCGGTGAACTGATACCCGTCAGTGCCATGCCGGTTGATGGCACGTTTCCCGGGGGCACGACGCGGTATGAGAAACGCAATATCGCTATCGAGGTCCCTGTATGGGAGCCGGATTCCTGCATCCAGTGTGGGCAGTGCAGCATTGTGTGCCCTCACAGCGTGATACGGGCCAAGACCTATGACGAGGCCCAGCTGGAGGGGGCACCCACGGGTTTCCGGTCAGCGCCGGTCAATGCTCGTGGTTACCCGCAGACGCGCTATACCCTTCAGTTCTATGTTGAAGATTGTACGGGTTGCGGCGTGTGCGTGGATAATTGCCCCTCGATCGATGCACAGACACAGAAGCGCGCCATCAACATGACTGAAAAGCTGCCTCTGCTCGACCGTGAGCGGGCCGGCATGAGCTTTTTCGAGACCATTCCGGAAATGGATCGCAATCAGGTCAATCCCACCACAGTAAGAGGCGTACAGTTTTTCGAGCCGCTTTTCGAGTTCAGTGGGGCGTGTGCCGGGTGTGGTGAAACACCCTATCTAAAGCTTGTCTCGCAGCTTTTCGGCGATCGTCTCCAGATTGCCAATGCAACAGGCTGCTCTGCCATTTTTGCGGGTAACACGCCGGCCCATCCATGGAAGGCAAATGCGCAGGGCCGTGGCGTAGCATGGTCGAACTCCCTGTTCGAGGACAATGCGGAGTTTGGCCTTGGCTTCAGGCTGGCCATCGACAAGCAGACCGAACTGGCGCGCGATCTGGTTGCAGGCTTGCGTGAGACGATCGGTGGCGATCTTGCCGATGCCTTGCTCGATGCCCCGCAGGAAGATGAATGGGACTATGCCATCCAGCGCGACCGCGTGGCAGCCCTGAAGGGAAAACTCGAGGGATCTGCTGATAAATCGGCGGTCATGCTGCTGTCGGTTGCCGATCACCTTGTAAAACGCTCGGTATGGATCATCGGCGGTGATGGCTGGGCCTACGATATTGGCTATGGTGGCCTCGACCATGTTCTGGCTCAGGACCGGAACGTCAATATTCTGGTGCTGGATACCGAGGTTTATTCCAACACGGGCGGGCAGTCCTCCAAAGCCACGCCGCTTGGTGCCTCAGCAAAATTTGCCGCCTCCGGCAAGCGCGTGCCGCGCAAGGATCTGGGTCTGCAGGCGGTCTCCTACGGCAACGTATATGTGGCGCAGATTGCCCTTGGGGCCAACCCCGAGCAGGCCTTGACGGCCATACGCGAGGCCGAGGCGCATGACGGTCCGTCGCTGATCATTGCCTATTCGCAGTGCATTGCCCACGGTATCGACATGCGCGACGGCATGAAGCAGCAGGCCAGGGCGGTGGCCAGCGGATACTGGCCGCTCTTCCGTTTCGATCCGGCCATGCGCAAGGCAGGGCTTAACCCGTTCCAGCTCGACTCAACACGCCCGCGTCTGCCGTTCGAGGAATATGCCTATCGCGAACTGCGCTACAAAACCCTGTCGCGAACCAATCCGGAGCAGGCAGAGCACTTGCTGCATCAGGCGCAGGCCGCCGCGCTGGAACGCTATCGCCTGTATGAGGACATGGCCTCACGTGATGGCAGGCGCTTCCTGCCCCACTGGGAGGATGTGCAGTGACCGCACAAACCTGCCCTCCTGAGACCAGACAGAGAAACGAACCGGAAGAAGGTCGCGCGATGACGACAGTGCTTACCCCTGCCTCCTTTACGCGCAGGACGATTTTCGACGGGATGATTGCCAAAGCTGCCGGGCTGGGTGCCGTGCCCTATGCGATTGTGTGGCCCTGTGAGGGGCATGCCCTTGCCGGTGCCATCGAGGCGGCCCGACATGGCGTGCTGGAGCCGGTTCTTGTGGGTGATCCTGCCCTTATCGCCGGTGCGGCGCAGGAGGCTGGGCTTTCGGTGACGTCTTGCCGGATTGTCGAGGCCGAAACACCAGAGCGCGCCGTGCAGGTCTCGATTGGCCTTGTGCATGCAGGCGAGGTCCAGGGTCTCGCCAAGGGCAGCTTGCACACAGACACATTGATGCACGGTGTGGTTGCACAGGAGAGTGGCCTGCGGACATCACGCCGCATGAGCCATGTGTTCATGGTCACGGTAGCGGGGCGCACTGACCCGCTTTTCGTGACCGATGCCGCCATCAATATTACCCCCGACCTCGTGACCAAGCAGCACATCGTGCAGAATGCGATCGACCTTCATCACGGTCTTGGCTATGGCACGCCGCGTGTGGCGATCCTTTCCGCTGTGGAGACCATCAATCCGCGTATTCAGGGTACGCTCGATGCCGCCTGCCTGAGCAAGATGGCCGAACGCGGCGAGATAACGGGAGCAGTGCTCGATGGACCGCTTGCGATGGATGGTGCGGTGGATCCGCAGGCTGCATCCATCAAGAAGCTGACCTCGCCCGTCGCTGGCCGCGCCCAGATCCTCGTTGTACCGGACCTCGAAGCCGGGAACATCGTGGTCAAGGCGCTCAGCTTTCTCGGGCAGGCGAGTTCGGGCGGTATCGTGCTTGGTGCCAAGGTGCCCATCCTGCTGACCAGCCGGGCCGACAGCATTGAGGCGAGACTTGATTCAGCAGCGCTGTGCGCTCTGTACGCGCGGGCTTTGGCAGGAGGCGGGGAGCGCGAATGGACATAAGATTTCAAGGCGCGACGGGACGTAAGATGACTTCGCGCGACGGGACGTAAGATGACTTCCAGTTTCCCGGCACATCTATAACGAGAGGAAAATCTGGCTGTCGCCTTGACACTGTTGTCGGAGGGCTCCGTTTGTTACGCCAAAATGGCGGGGAGCTTTAATTTCATCAGTCAGATACGCGACCCGGTGATACTGCAGGCTGTGCAGCCTGAGCGGAATTATCTCTCCTGCTCTCAACTTATGTGCGGCACAGTTCATGTCGACAACGAGCATAAATCTGGGAAAGAGTTCGGAAATTACGGATCCGGGATCGTTTGTCCCCGGGACCTGACCAACCATGAGCAGATTGCGCGCAGCGGACCGTCTTTTTCAGTTCCATGCGGTTATTTTTCGGTCGGCATAGCCTCGATGTATCAGCCCCGAAAGATCAATCTTCTCTGATAACCGGGGATTTTATTGAGCCTACTGTACTATCCGCCTCGTCCTTTATGTCGGCTGTTTCCTGAGGTCTATCGGGCGCAGGATTGCTCGGTCGCACAAATTGACAGGGCTGCCCGCTTTCTCTCGTCGTATCGTGAACGAAAGAGAAAGGTCTCATGGCAGGAGGGTGGATATTCTTGAAAAGGTGAGGCCCCTCATGTGGGATGCGTGACCAGGTCGCTCGTGATCAGCCAGCGATCTGCCATCCAGTCTCTACAGCAATTCCGTCTGAACCAACCGGTAGCCAATGCCTGTTTCGGTGATGATATGGCGAGGCTGTTCCGGGTCGGTCTCGATCTTCTGTCTGATTTGCCGGATATAGACCCGCAATTGCTGCACATCGCCGCTTGCACCCCATAATTCGCTCATGATCGTGCGATGCGTCAGAACGCGCCCTGCATAGCGCACGAGCATCCTCAGGATATCCCATTCCCGTGGGGAGAATTTCAGCTCAACCCCGGCACGGAAGATTTGTCGTTTCACCAGATCGATCGACAGGTCACCTGAGGTGAAGAGGGGCGTTGTCCCCTGTTGCTGCAAGGCATGGCGCAGCGCATTGCGCAGGCGGGCCACGAGTTCTGCCATGCTGAACGGCTTGGTCACATAGTCATCGGCTCCTGCCTCAAGGGCTGCAACCTTTCCTCGCTCATCATCGCGTACGGAAAGGATCACGACAGGAAGCGCCGGGTGCATTTCCCTCAGCCTGCGCAGGATTTCAATCCCGTCATGGTCGGGCAGACCCAGATCCAGCAGGACAAGGTCAGGTGGCGTTTCACTGGCCACGCGCAGCGCGTTGTCGCCTGTTCCGGCTTCGAGTACGCGCCATGACTGACTGGCAAGCGTGGTGCGCAGCAACCTGCGGATGGCGGGTTCATCGTCAACAACAAGAAGGATCGGGGCACTCATGAGGCGGGTACTTCAGGCAGGATCGGATAAGGCATGGGCCGTGTCTCTGGCGCTGTTGATGTTCACGGGACATACCCTGCGACAAGATTGCCCGCAGGGGAACCGCTTCGCCTGAGAGGAGGGCTCTCACGAGGGCCTTCCTGTGTCACGTGTCTTCAGACCGGCCATGATCGGGCTTATCGCCTGTGCGGCTGGCAGCGGAAAGTGCAGCGTAAAAACTGCTCCTTGCCTGTCCGTTCGGTTCGCGGCCTGAATGTCGCCGCCCATTGCCTCGACAAAGCCACGTGCAATGGCGAGTCCGAGGCCCGTCCCTGCGCGGGCCGTATCGGCAGCGGCAAAGCGTGTAAACTTGCCAAAAATCTCTGCTGGATCACGATCACCAAATCCCGGCCCTTCGTCTTCAATCGCGATCACGAGCTGTGAATGGCGCGTGGTAAGACGCAGGGTGATAGCAGTTTCTGCGGGAGTATATTTTGCTGCATTGTCGAGGATATTGAACAGACATTGCTCCAGCAGCACGGCATCGAGATCGAGCATGGGGAGGGTCGATGCGGTATCGAGGGTGACGTGATGATGCTCCAGCAGTTTCGCCGCGCGTGCGAGGGCTGTCGCCGCCACCTCGGCGCAGTCCACACTGTCATGGCGCAGGGGGAGGGCGCCGGCTTCAATCCGTGTCATGTCGAGTAGATTACCCACGAAGCGGTTCAGGCGTTCGGCCTCATCCGTCAGGGTCGAAAGAAGTTCGCCTCTTCCTTCCTCTCCCAGTACCTCACCGTAATCGCGCAGGCTCGATGCCGCTCCCAGAATGGAGGCGAGCGGGGTGCGCAGATCATGGGAAATGGAGGTCAGAAGAGCCCCGCGCAGCCTGTCCGTCTCGGCTTCCAGGCGTACCCTGTCGAGATCACGGGTCAGCAGCAGGCTTTCGAGGGCCGAGGCCGTCTGGTCCGCTAGTGCGTCCAGCAGGCCCTGCTGCTCGGCATCGAGCAACTGGCCCGGTTTCTCGCGGTACAGGCCGATCACAGCCACGGGCCCACGTGCGGTGCGCAGGGGAATGAACAGCCATTGCACGCCGGGAAGGCTGTCAGACCCGCGCCCGGCCAGACGGCTATGCTTCCAGGCCCAGCTTGCCGCCGCCAGATCGTCCTCTCCCGGGGGGTGGGCTGTGTCCGATTGCGCCTGCACGGCCAGTCTGCCGCCATCGGGCATGAGAAGCACGACGTGACAATCGAGCAGGGTCGCAATCTGCCGGGTGACAGAGCAGAGCAGGTCGTCGAGCGTGGACATGCCGGTGATGGTGCGGCTGAAACGATAGAGTGACTGGGTAATCTCTGCACGGTGGCGCGCCACAACAGCCTGACTGCGTACGCGGGCGCCCAGATTGCCTGCAATCAGTGCCGTCGCAAAAAAGAAGAACAGCGCCACAACATTATCGGGGGCCGCAATGGTCAGGGTATAAAGCGGCGGCAGGAAAAAGAAGTTGAAGCACAGCATGCCGAAAATGGATGCCCATAGCGAGGGACCAAGCCCGTAGGCCACGGCCACCCCCAATATGGCGGTCAGAAAGGCCAGTGACACATTACTGACCTCGAAACCCTGCCGAAGCAGCAGGGCCAGCCCCAGAGCACAGAGGACGATGGCCGTGCTCGCCAGATAGGGGGAAAGGCGCGGGGGGACATTTTCGTAGATCCGGTGGTCCATCGCCTCGCCTGAACGGGGGACGACATGAACCGGAAAATTCTCCGAGCGCTGAATCAGTCGTTCGGTCGTTGATCGACCGATAAGCTGCCTCAGCCGGCCGAGCCAACCCGTGCCCGCCGGATGCGCCGCGACGATCTGCGTCACATTCTGGGCGCGGGCATAGGCCAGGGCATCAAGGGCAATATCATGCCCGGGCACCGTTACCGTCTCTGCACCGAGCGATTGCGCGAGATGCATTTGTGAGGCCATGCGCGCGCGGGCCTCCTCGGTCAGGTCGCGGCTGGTTTCCACATGCAGAACGATCCAGGGTGCATGAAGCCGGTCGGCCAGTCTCTTGCCGTAGCGCACAAGACCCGCATCGCCATCCTGCAGGGTCAGGCAAACCATCACGCGTTCACCGGCCGCCCAGGGCCCGGCTATGGCGTTAGCCTTCATGTGATCGACCAGCTGTGCGTCCACCTGCTGGGCCGTCTGGCGCAAGGCCAGTTCGCGCAGGGCGGTCAGGTTGCCGGGCGAGAAATAATGCAGCAGGGCCCGGCCTGCCGTTTGGGGGGCATAGATCTTTCCATCGCGCATGCGCTGCAGCAGGTCGCCCGGTGTCAGATCAACCAGTTCGAGCTCATCGGCGCTCTCGATCACATGGTCCGGCACGGTCTCGCGCACGCGCACCCGGGTGATCGAGGCTACGATATCATTCAGGCTTTCAAGGTGCTGGATATTGACGGTGGTGAAAACATCGATCCCCGCATTGAGCAGCTCCTCGACGTCCATCCACCGCTTCGGGTGGCGGGAGCCGGGCGCGTTGCTGTGCGCCAGTTCATCGACGAGAGCGAGGGTGGGGCGCCGGGCGAGAATGGCATCAAGGTCCATCTCGCGCAGGATCTGACCGCGATAGGCGACGGAACCGGCCGCGATGACAGGCAGGCCCTCGACAAGCGCCTGTGTTTCAGCACGGCCATGCGTTTCCACCACGCCAATTGCCAGATCGACCCCCTCCTGCATCAGATGCCGGGCGCTGCTCAGCATTTCGAATGTCTTGCCGACACCTGGCGCCGCGCCGAGAAAGATTTTCAGCCGTCCCCGGCGTCTTTCGCCGCAGCCCTGACGCAGCAGGGCGTCAGGGTCGGGGCGGTCATAATCCTGTCTCGTCATCGCGTTCCCTGGCCCGGTCTAGCGGCTGCGCCTGTTCATAAATCTGATGATTGTCATGGCTTGCCCAGGTGCCGCGATCTGGAATCTGGGCAGGTTGGACCGGCTATTGCGCCATTCTATCGAGCGCCCGGTTGAGTGCCAGAACATTCACATGGGGCTCACCGAGGAAGCCAAGAAAAGGCTGGCTTGTCTGCTGCAGAACCAGATGACGGATACGGGCTTCATCGAGGCCCCGTGCCTCCGCTACGCGCAGGACCTGAAACAGCGCTGCCTCGGGTGAGATGTCAGGGTCGAGGCCACTGGCCGATGTGGTGACGAGGTCAATCGGAATATGCCAGCCCCGTGCCACGGCCTCAGGGTTCTCGGCACGCAATGCGGCGGCGCTCTGGGTGACGCGCTCGATGAGGGCCCGGGATGTCGGGCCGGCATTGGAAGCCAGAGAGGCAGCCCCATTATAGGGCATCGGGATTGTTTTGCCGGGGTCCTTTGGGTCTGGCCCCATTGTGGCCGAAGGGCGACCGTGGAAATAGCGCGGGGAGGTAAAATTCTGTCCGATCAGGGCAGAACCGACAACATTCCCCTTGTCGTGGATCAGGCTGCCCGCCGCCTTGTCGGGCAGGATCAGGCCTGACAGGGCGGTCATCCCAAGAGGGTAGGCCAGACCGGTGAGGGCAGAAAGAAGGAGAAACAGAACGAGCGCAGGGCGCAGCTGGGACAAAACCATGATGGCCTCCTCAGGCCAGACCGATATGGGTGATGAGCAGATCGATCAGCTTGATGCCGATGAACGGTACGATGAGTCCGCCAATACCGTAGATAAGCAGGTTGCGCCGCAGCAGCGCCGCCGCGCCTACCGGGCGATACGCCACGCCACGCAATGCAAGCGGGATGAGCGCGATAATAATCAGGGCGTTGAAGATGATCGCTGAAAGCACGGCGCTTTCCGGGGTGGCCAGATGCATGATGTTGAGGCTGGACAGAGCAGGATAGAACCCGACGAACATCGCAGGAATGATGGCGAAATACTTGGCCACGTCATTGGCGATCGAAAAAGTCGTGAGCGCACCGCGTGTCATGAGCAGCTGCTTGCCGATACCGACGATCTCGATCAGTTTTGTCGGGTCGCTGTCGAGATCGACCATGTTGCCAGCCTCGCGGGCGGCAACAGTGCCGGTATTCATGGCAACGCCCACATCGGCCTGAGCAAGGGCGGGGGCATCGTTCGTACCATCGCCGCACATGGCCACGAGCTTGCCCGAAGCCTGTTCGCTGCGGATCAGGGCCAGCTTGGCTTCCGGTGTGGCCTGGGCCAGGAAGTCATCCACGCCGGATTCGGCGGCGATGGCGGCGGCAGTCAGGGGGTTGTCACCCGTAATCATGACCGTGCGTATGCCCATGCGACGCAACTCGGCGAAGCGTTCGCGTATGCCGCCTTTCACCACATCCTTGAGATGCACCACACCAAGCAGATGCGTGTCATCCATGACCGCAAGCGGGGTGCCACCCTGACGGGCGATGCCATCGGCGATACTGCGTATCTGGGCGGCGGAGGGGGCGTTTGGCCCTGCTGCTTCAAGCACGCTCTCAACCGCGCCCTTGCGTATCTGTCTGGTGCCGATATTGACGCCGCTCATGCGGGTCTGTGCCGTAAACGGGACGAACTGTGCACCTGAGGCATTGAGTTCGCGTCCACGCAACCCGAAACGCGTCTTGGCCAGCACGACAATGGAGCGGCCTTCCGGTGTTTCGTCGGCCAGCGAGGCCAGTTGTGCAGCATCGCCAAGCTGTTGCTCGGTCACGCCCGCCACGGGCATGAAGGCGCAGGCCTGGCGGTCGCCGATTGTGATGGTGCCGGTCTTGTCGAGCAAAAGCGTATCCACATCGCCCGCGGCTTCAACCGCACGGCCCGACATTGCGAGCACATTGAAGCGGATCAGCCTGTCCATGCCGGCAATGCCGATTGCCGAGAGAAGCGCCCCGATGGTGGTAGGAATGAGCGTGACGAACAGTGCCACGAGCACCATGACCGAAATCGAGCCACCAGCGTAATGCGCAAATGACGGAATGGTCGCCACGGCGATGATGAAGATGAGCGTCATGCCAGCCAGAAGGATGGTCAGGGCAATCTCATTGGGTGTTTTCTGTCGCTGTGCGCCCTCCACGAGAGAGATCATGCGATCAAGAAAGGTCGAGCCCTGGGCTGCCGTGATGCGCACGATCACCCAGTCCGACAGCACACGTGTGCCGCCTGTGACGGCCGATCGATCGCCGCCACTTTCGCGAATGACGGGGGCTGACTCACCCGTAATGGCTGATTCGTCAACCGAGGCAATGCCTTCAATTACCTCCCCGTCGCTCGGGATGAAATCGCCCGCCTCGACCAGGACCACATCGCCCACAACCAGCTCGGGGGCAGGAATTTCCTCATACAGCCCGGCAGGACCGAAAGCGCCTGTATCATTGGGCAGAAGGCGCTTGCCACGCGTCTCCGTGCGGGTGCGACGCAGTGAGTCGGCCTGCGCCTTGCCACGCCCTTCAGCGATGGCTTCGGCAAAATTGGCGAAAAGCAGCGTGAACCACAGCCAGAGCGTGATCTGCAGCGCAAACCCGGTATGGGAGACACCTTTGATGAGGTCGCGGAAAAGCAGCACGGTTGTCAGACAGGTGACAATCTCGACGACGAACATGACCGGGTTGCGGATCATGATACGCGGGTCGAGCTTGCGCAGGCTTTCAGCCAGTGCGGGAAGCACGAGCGCCGCATTCAGCACACCCGATTTCGGGCGTGAGGGCGGGCGCTTCGATGGTGCCTCGGCATTGGACCCAGGCGCGGGTGAGGGAAAGGAGATCATCGTATGGGCGCCTTTCAGTAGGTCGTGCCGTGGAGCATGGCGAGATGCTCGACAATCGGGCCGAGAGCGAGGGCAGGGAGAAAGGTGAGGCCGCCAACGATCACGATCACCCCGGCGACAAGCGCAATGAAGAGGCCGTTATCGGTCGGGAAAGTGCCGGGTGTGGGGGCAGCCACTTTCTTGGCAGCCATGGAGCCGGCAATGGCGAGTGCTGGAATGATCACGAAAAACCGCCCGATCATCATGCCGATGCCCAGCGTGACGTTCCAGAAACTGTTCGCTGTCAGCCCTGCAAAGGCACTGCCATTATTGGCGGCGGCCGAGGTGTAGGCATAAAGCGCTTCGGAAAAACCATGCGGACCGCTGGCAGACAGTGCCGAAAGGCCCGCTGGCAGCACGACGGCAAGCGCCGTGAAGCCCAGCATGACAAGTGGCAGGCAAAGCACGGCCAGCATGGTCATCTTGATTTCGCGCGCCTCGATTTTCTTTCCCAGATATTCGGGTGTGCGCCCCACCATCAGGCCCGCCATGAAAACAGCAATGAGCGCAAAGAGGAGGAACCCGTACAGCCCCGAACCGACGCCGCCGAAAATCACCTCACCCAGCATCATGTTGATGAGCGGCACCATACCGCCAAGCGGGAGAAAACTCTCATGCATGGCGTTGACTGCCCCGCAGGAGGCATCGGTCGTGACCGTGGCAAAAAGCGCGGAGGCCGCAATGCCAAAGCGCGTTTCCTTGCCTTCCATATTCCCCAGCGTGCCATCCAGGCCCAGCGACGCAAAGAGCGGATTGGCGTGGGCTTCCGACCAGTAGAGAACGCCCGCGCCGATGAGAAAAAGCGCCGACATGGCTGAAAAAATGGCCCAGCCCTGCTTTTCCTGCCCGATCATGCGACCGAACATGTTGGTAAGCCCTGCTCCCAGCGCGAAGATGCAAAGCATCTGGACGAAATTGGTCAGCGCATTCGGGTTTTCGAAAGGATGAGCAGAGTTGACGTTGAAATAACCACCGCCATTCGTGCCGAGCATCTTGATGGCTTCCTGAGTCGCCACAGGCCCCAGCGCGATCGTCTGTTTCACGCCTTCGAGCGTGAAGATGGAGGCCGACCCTGTCAGGGTTTGCGGAACACCTTCCAGCACGAAGAACAGGGTGAGCAATATGCAGGCGGGCAGCAGCACATAAAGAGTGACACGCACCAGATCGGCCCAGAAATTGCCGATTGTGGAGGCGCTGCGTCGCACGAAGCCGCGCATGATGGCGGCTGCAATGGCGATGCCCGCAGCAGCGGAAACGAAGTTCTGAACCGTGAGGGCCAGCATCTGGCTGAGCGGGCTCAGCGTGGTCTCACCACCGTAGCTCTGCCAGTTGGTGTTGGTCAGGAAGCTGACAGCCGTATTATAGGCCAGGTCGGGTGATACCGCACCCAGACCCGCCGGATTGAACGGCAGGATTCCCTGAAGGCGCAGCAGGGCATAGACGGCGACAAAGCAGAAAATCTTGAACAGGATCACGGCCAGCGCATAATGCGACCAGGATTGCTCGCGCTTCGGATCAACGCCTGCAAGGCGATACATGAGGCGTTCCAGCCCGCCGAAAGGCCGCTGGAAAAGATGCTTCTCACCTTCGAGCACGCGTTTGAGAAAGCCACCCAGCGGGCGCGTAATGGCCACCACGCACAGAAAGAACACCGCAAGGGTGATCCAGCCTGAGAGGGTCATGATCAGAACCTTTCGGGGCGGATAAGGACGGCGGTGACATAAGCCAGCAGGCCAAGGGTCACGAGGCCCGCCAGAACGAAATCGGGCGTCATGTCAGATCCTCTTGCAGACCGAAATGAAACCGAGGCACAGCGCAAAACCCATGAGGCCAAGCGCGCAGTAAAGACTGTCCAGCATAGGAAAGCTCCCAGAGTGAGGGGGGCATTATCCGGCTGGGGGGCGTAGGGATGACAGAGGAAGAGACCTCATGCCGTATAGGAATCTCATAGGAGAAACACCGCAGGATACGGGCTGCCCAGCCGAAGCTCGGGAGCGAGGGCGAGGCGTGGTCAGTGATACCCATCCGGATGCGGGCCGATGCACAGCCTCAACGATACGGGCGCGTGGATCAGCAGAGTGTTTATTCCGGGGAGGGGCATCGTGACACAGGGAGGGCGTTAACGAACAATCCGGTTGCGGCTATGAATCAGGTAAACCAGCACTGTCATGATTGAGAGACGCAGCATGAAATGCGCCGTGCGCGATGGGGCTTTCTTCCAGCAATCTTGTAACAGCTGTGGCAGGAATACCCGGCAAACCTAAAATATGGGCCGCTGGGGGTCATAGGGCGAACTTGCCAGCCTTTGGGGCGTGATAGGATTACGGTGGCGCAATCAAGGCTACCGATCAAAGGGGCTCGCCATGAATCTCATCGTCATCATCATCATCGTTCTTCTTCTGCTCGGCACATTCGGTGGCTATGGCGGCTGGTATGGCACGGCCTGGACCGGTTATGGCGCTGGCGGCGGTGTAGGACTGATTGTTCTCGTTCTGCTGATTCTTATCCTTATGGGCCGCCTCTGACAGGTCATCCCGTATTGATCGGACGGGATATGGGCGGGGGAGAGCACTCTCCCCCTGATCCAAAATCACGGCAGGTATCAGGGCAGGTCGCCTTTCAGATTTTCTGCCTCAGTGTGGTCGGATTAAACCCGGTATGGGCCCGACACAGCGTGACAAAACTCGTCACGCTTTCATAACCAAGCATGAGCGCAATTTCGGTAACCGGTAATCCGGCTGCCAGAAGCTGGCAGCCTCGTATGATGCGGGCAATCTGCATCCATGCGCCCGGCGACAAGCCTGTTTCGGCATGGAAACGACGCGTGAAGCTCCGCCGGGACAGACCACATTTCGATGCAAGGTCATCGAGCGACAGTTTTTCCTCACAATGGCGGGCCCAGTCCGATAGCACAGCGCGTGTCGGGGCATGACGCGGCATGGGCAAAAGCACGGGGCTCGCAAGATTGGTCTCGATTTCATCACGCATGACAGCCAGAAGATGATGGTCAATCGGGCGCACGGGGCAGGGGGCCTGCAGATCGCGCTCCCAACGTGACATCAGCGCTTCCATCAGAGGTGTCGCGGTCAGGGCGGCAGGTTCGCTCGGCATGAGCGCCTGAGCGAGTGAAGCGGATATATAGAGCCGGCACCCATCGACCCCGGCCATGTCGCCACCATGGGCCATGTAAGGTGGAGCCCAGTAGGCCTGACCGGCGGGGATCATCCATCGCGCCTGTTCGGTAGCCGTAACAATATGCCCCCGCCTTATCAGGCCAAGTTCGCCGTGCGGGTGCCGATGAAGGGCAATACTCTCAGTGCGATCACGATCGCGGTCGAGAAACAGATCAGCCTCGCTTCCGATACGGTCGATCAGCAGGGGTGCGTTTGTACCCATTATGGCCCGATCCTGTTGATATATGCCCTAATCATGTTAGCGGGCCAGAGACGCGCTGGCGATACTGGCTGCATGAATACCGTAAAGATGTGTCTCAGGGCGCTGCAGGAATGGTTGGCCATCCTGCTGCCCCTTCTCCTGCTGGCTGGCTGCGCCGGAACGCATGTGGCGTCCGAAGTCACGGCCAGTGATCCTTCCCTCCTGCCACCCCATCAGATTGCCCTTGTGATCGACGATGAAAGCGTGCCGCCCCGCAAGGCCGATCGTGCCCGGCGTCATGACGCAGCGGTGGCGGCAACCCGTGTGGCTCTGATGAACGATTTGCAGAAAATATTGGCTGCCCGCCATCTTGCTGTGGTGGCAACGGGACAGCCCGCCGATATGACCCTGACCTGCACACTGACCAAAATCCGGCCCGGCAGCACCGTGGCGCGCCTGCTGATCGGCTATGGTGCGGGCAAGGCAGAGCTGCAGGTCAGGACCATTCTGGCGGAGGCGGGCAGTCGACACACGCCTTTGCTGAGCTTCGTCACGACCAGCACCACAGGGGCCATGCCGGGTGCCGGTATTGGCGTGGCGTCGGCTGCGTCTGCAGCGGGGACAGCCGTGCATATGGCAGGGCCGTTGCTGGGTGTGCCCGGGACCCTGCGTCAGGGGTTGGCGCAGGAGGTACTGCAGACGACAGACCGCATCGATGAACGACTGGCTGCCTATTTCCAGGCCAGAAACTGGCCCTATCCGCGCCCGCCAACCTCGTGGCTCTCACGCCTCTGAAAAGCCCGGCCTGCATGGCTCGAAGCAAATCTTACCCTCTGGGTGTCAGAAGCGCGCGTTTGACGCCAAGGCGATCCACCTGGGCAGGGGAAAACGGCAAGCGCTGCATCTCGCCCTTGTACCAGGGCGAAAACAGATCGGCATAATGGGGCGAGGCCGGATCGCCTGATTGCCCAGGGAAATTGAGAAAGAGCGAATTATCCCATGCGCCTACATCGCAAACCATCAGGAAACTCGCCCCGCCCGTTACGGCATAGGGGTTGTCCTTCACGTGACCGGGGTCGTACCAACGCGCCATGACGGTGTAGTGGTCACCGCCCGAACCAAAGGCAGGACCGCCCGGCGAGGGAAATCTGGTGGCGATGGCTCGGTCGTTTTCTAGAGTATGATGCAGGGTCAAACTATGCAGGCGCCCCCATTGCCAGGCAGCGGGCAATGGCCCCATCAGCGAAACACATTCGGCATAGGCCCGGTCGAGTTGTTCCAGCATGAACACGTCACGGCTCTGCTCTGGTGACGTGCCACCGAAGTTCCGGGCGTTTTCCAGCAGGCCAAGCTGAGTCACGGGGCTGAGTTCGGCTGCGAGAAGATCGTTGAGTCCGGAGGGGATGAAGCGCTCATGCAGAGCCTTGCCAAGCCGGGTCACCCAGACTTCGTAAAGCGCTGCGGCAGCACTGCTGGCCGTCACATGACCGTCCCAGTTTTTCAACAGGGGCAGCGCGGGCCGGGAGAGCGTATCACGCGTGTCATGCTCCGGTAGCAACGCCACCATTCGCAGCGCCAGAAGCGAAAGCGTGTCGTGCTGCAGAGCGATGCTGTCCGTCAGGCTGGCCCGAGGGGTGGCATCGAGCACCTGCTCGACCCGTTCATGGCGATAGGGCGGGCTCCATTCATGGCTGATGGTGAAACCCGGCGGCTCTGGCAGGTTCATTTCATTGGAGGTGCTGAACCAGCCCTTGGCCGGATTGAACTGGTGGGGCAGGTCCTCCAGCGGGCGTAATCCCAGCCAGTCGAAACTTCCATCGCCGGGGGCAGGCATGAGGCCATCATGATGCGGGCGACGGCGGGGAAGCCCGCCAGCAGCCTGCCAGCCGATATTACCGTGCCGGTCTGCATAGGTGAAATTGGTGGGGCTTGTGTGATGGCGCAAAGCCTCGCGGAACTGGGGCCAGTCCCTGGCAAGATTGATGCCGATATTAGCCAGCAGGGCGTTGGCCCCCGGCGCCAGCCATGTGGCGGATACCGCAATGGCACGTCGCCGGGAGAGATCCTGTGCAATCACCGGCCCCTGCGCGGCGTAGCGCAGTACGATTTCCCGAGGGGCGGCACCGCGTATGGCGATGGTCTCGCGCCTGCGTGTCATCTCCCGCCATGCTCCGTCATGCCAGTAGCGGTCCGGATGATCGGGATGGGTGTTCAGAACGAACAGATCCTCCTGATCGATATGGAAATTGGTACGCCCGAAGGCAATATCGGCATTATGGCCCTGCATGATGCCGGGCATTCCCGGCGTACCTGCCCCGATCACATCCAGACCCGGTGCTGTGAGATGGATCACATAACGAGGGCCTGGCACGCCGAAGGAGAGGTGCGGGTCATTGGCCAGGATGGGGCGCCCCGTCGCCGTGCGATGCGGGGCAATACACCAGGCATTGCTGCCCTCATTGGCGCGGCGATGGCCCATATCGCCATGCAGGGTTGCGGCATGAATCGCTCCAAGGGGCAGGCGCTTTTGCAGCACGCCCAGCGCGCCAAGATCGTCGTGTGACACGGCGCTCGTATCCAGCCCCTGCGGGACAACGAGCGGGCTGTCGGGTTCGCGGGGGGTGATGAGGCTATCAAGACCGAGGAGTGCCTCGCCCCTTGCCGCAAGACGTGCCCTTCTGATCTCAAGCGCGGTGTTGCCTGTGGGCTCAGCCCTCATGCGGATCAGGTCATCCAGTGACCATTCCAGAGGGCGATAGTGATAAAGCGCGAATTCCGGCGGGAGCGTCTCCTCGTCGGTCAGGGTGCGAATAAAGGCGTTGATCCCGGCAACATAGGCGCTTGCGGCCTCGCGTATGGCCGGGTCGTATTGCGCCCATTCGGCCTGACAATCACCCTGAAACAGAAACAGCCTGTTGGCCTGATCGGAAGGTAGGAAATCGGGGCCGAAAACCTCTGCCAGCCGACCGATCGATTGCCGGTACCCAAAATCGAGCTGCCACAGGCGATCCCGGGCGATCAGATAGCCATTGGCAAAGAAGGCATCCCCTAACGTCTCGGCACGCACGTGCGGGACACCCCACTGATCCTCGATGACCGTGACCGGGGCTTGCAATCCTTCAAGACCCTGCATGGAGGCAGTTTTTGCGCTCGCACGGGCATGGCGTGGCAGGCAGGCAGCCAGAGCCGCACAGGCGCTGGCCTGCAGCAGGGCGCGCCGACCTGTGAGGGGGGAAGAGGGCATGGCGCTTGTCCTTTCCAAGGGTGTTGTTGGTCGAGAGCGAGGGTTATGGGAGCGAGGGCGTAGCACCACGTATCACGTGGTCTGGGCAGCGAGCCTTGCAATCCGGCGGGCCGATCCGGCGGCCAGGGTAAAGCCGAGCGCCCCGTGACCGACATTGAGCAACAGGTTTTCGCACGGGCCGCGTTCGATAATTGGTACACTGTCTGGTGTGGCGGGGCGCTGGCCAATCCAGCTTTCGGCCTGTTCATAAGGGCCTGCGCCGGGCAGGGCTTCCTGCGCGAGGTGACGCAGCTGCATAACCCTGTTCGTATCGGCTCGCGGGCCTGCCTGACCGATATCGACCATGGCAGCGATGCGCAGTCTTGTACCGTGGCGGGCATAGACCACGCGCCGGTCATAATCGGTGACGCTGACGGCAGGCAGATGGCTTGGCGCGGGCGTGAGGGTGAGTGAATAACCCTGCAACGGATAGAGCGGCAGGGTGAGCCCGATCTGGCGTGCCAGTGCTCTTGATCCCAGCCCCGCTGCCAGCACCACCAGACGCGAGGGTAATGCCCTGTTGTCGATGTGCACGATGCAGCGTGTGCCCTGTCGTGACAGACTGGCCTCGCCCTGAACCTGCCGGAAGCGTTCTGACTGGCGCATGGTCTCGATCAGTTTCAGGCAGAAGGCATGACAATCGGCCACCTCCTCGCCCTTCGTGAAGAGACCACCAGCCAGCCTGGGCCGGAGTGCGGCAAAAGCCGGTTCGAGTTCTAGGCATGCATCAGGCGACAGGACGCGCTGATTCTGCGGATCGGCCAGATTGGCCACATTGCGCTGCATGCTGCGCGGATTGCGAAACAGAATGAGTTTCCCCGGCCTCTCCCAGTCGAAACCGCCCAGACCTCCGTTGCGCCATGTCGCGAGTTCGCTCCGGCTTTCGAGGGCCAGAGCCAGCAAGGCCTGACTACCCATACGGAACCTGTCCGGGGTGCAGGCCCGCAGGAACTGCGCGAGCCAGACCCATTGTGCCGGGCTGGCATTGGGGTGCAAGGCTACAGGCGAGCCGTGGCGCCCCAGCCATGACAGTGCCTCGCGCGGGGCCGATGGGCTGGCCAGCGGGGATACGTAACGATAGCTGAGTTGGCCCCCATTGGCCCGGCTGGCACCGCTGGCGGGGGTGTCGTGACGTTCGACAAGGGTGACATGATGCCCGTCGCGCCAAAGGGCAAAAGCGGTTGAAAGGCCGATGACACCGGCCCCGATAACAGTAACGGACTGACGCTGCGCCACGGGCCCTGCCTTTGTTTCTCGTGTAACAGGTCAAGCCTAGGGGGCATGGGGCGGCTCATCCATTGGGAAGATAATGCCCCCCCTTAACCTCAGGTTATGACCCGGAGCACGTCATTCGATCCAAGTGGCTGAGAGTGCTGGTAATCTACCCTGTCGGCGTGTCGCACGGGCAGGGCTTGTGCCGTATTGCGGGGCTATCACGATGTCGCAGGGTGTGGTGATGTTGCGCAACCGAACTGGATCGTCATACCGGATGCGACATGATCACGAAGCCTGAGACAAAAATGGTTCTGCCCCGCCGTGCTTTGCTGTGCGGGGGCGTGGCGTTGTTCGGTCTTGCTGGCTGTGAGGCGCCCTCTGCTTTTGCGGGGGTGGACCGCCTGGCGCGGGATGCTGTGAAAGCCGGTCAGTGCCCCGGTATCGTGCTGGCTATCGGGCATCAGGGGGCCATCGTTCACCGTTTTGTCTATGGTGCCCGTGCGCTGGTTCCCCATCGTGAGGCCGAAAGCTGGGATACGCGCTTCGATATGGCCTCCCTGACCAAACCGACTATGACGGCGCTCGCGATCATGCAGCTTGTCGAGCAGAACAGGCTCAGCCTCGACCAGCCTGTCTCATCCGTGTTGCCCGGTTTCAAGGCTGGTGGGAAAGGCGCTCTGACCATACGCCTGCTGCTGACCCATTATTCCGGCCTGCCTCCCGATATCGATCTGAGTCAGCCCTGGCAGGGCAAGGAGGAGGCGGTGAGACGCGTCATGGCCATCCGCCCCGCTACCATACCGGGCAATGCCTTTGTCTATAGCGATGTGAACTACATCACGCTTGGGCTGGTGGTGGAAAAGCTGAGCGGTCTCGCGCTCGATACCTATGTCGCCCGCTATATCCTCGGGCCTATAGGCATGACGCATAGCGGATATCAACCTGACCCGACGCTGGGTGCCCTGATCGCCCCGACCCAGTACGACGAAAAAGGCATCATGCTGCGTGGCGTGGTGCATGATCCAACCGCACGTCGCATGGGCGGTGTGGCGGGACATGCCGGGCTTTTTTCCGATGCGCATGACATGTGTCTGTACGCTCAGGCCCTGCTGGACCGGCTGGCCGCTCGTGCCAGCACGTTCCCGTTGCGTCGTGAGACGCTGGAAATGATGACGACGCCGCAGCAGCCTTCCGGCAAGAGCGATCTGCGCGGTCTGGGCTGGGATATTGCCACCCATTATTCCACACCGCGCGGTGATTTGTTTTCGCCCCGCTCCTTCGGGCATACGGGTTTTACCGGCACGTCTCTCTGGATTGATCCGGTGAGCGACAGCTATGTGCTGATCCTCACCAATCGTGTGCATCCCTCAGGCGGTCACAGCGTGGTGGCGCTTCGGCGCGCAATTGCAACGGAGGCCGCCCGTGCGCTCGGCATCGACAGAACGGGCAGGGTGCAGGGCTGATCATGGCACTGCGCCTGCGCTCCATCGAACTGGTGTATTACGTCATGCGAACGGGTTCGCTGCGTCAGGCCGCCGAGGCGCTGAACGTGTCGCAACCCGCTGCCAGCACGGCGCTGCGCTATGCTGAGCAGTCTCTTGGTTTTGCGCTGTTCGATCGCGTGAAAGGTCGTCTTGTGCCCACACGTGAGGCACAGATCATGCTGCCGCGCATTACAGCCCTGTTCGATCAGTTCGCCGATCTCTCCCGTCTGGCCGAAAACCTGCGCACCGGCAGAGGAGGGCATGAGTTGTCGATTGGCTGCGTGCCGAGCCTTGGGCTCAGCGTAGTGCCACGCGTGATCAATCGCTATCGCGAGAAATCGGGCGATAACATGCTCAGTGTGGATACGCTGCATGGGGCCGAGATTATTGCAGGCTTGCGCAAGCGCGATCTCGATTTCGGGATTATCTTCGGCGTGACCGAAGAGCCGGGGCTGATCTGTGAGGCGCTGGCCGAGATACCTCTGGTGCTGCTCGACAGTACGGCAGCCGAGGGGCCGGTGCGGCTTGAGACGATTGACCCGGCGCGATGGATCGGGCTGGCCGATCACGACCCGACATCATGGGCGCTCAGCAGTGCCTGGAAAAAGGCGGGCTGGGAAGTGTCTCCTGCCATCAGGGTGCGCACGCATTACATGGCGGCAGAACTGGCAAGGCTCGGCGCAGGATGGGCGATTGTGGATGCTTTCACCGCCCTGCATGATTCAAGCCTGCCTACAGCGCGTCGCCTTGATCCACCCATGACGATAACCTGTTCTGCCGTGTATCGCGAAGATCATGCTTTGCGACGCATTGCCCGCAGTTTCATCCAGATCCTGCGTCAGGAATTCACACGCGAGATGGCGCGGCTCTAGAGAACGCGGTTGTTGTCACTCCACGGCAGCAAGCGCTTCAACCACGCGGTCGATGGCGTCGGTGGGACGCTCACTGGCCGCCGGGCCTGGGGCCACGTCGCTCAGCGGTTTTGCAGGTGCGGTTGCGACGGAGAGGGATTCTGGCACGTCATTGAGCAGGATGGACACCACAAGCCTGCGTCCGCTGGCCGTGACGAGATAGCCGGAAAGGGCGTGGGTGCCGTTGAGCGTGCCCGTCTTGGCGTGCAGCCTGCCTGCGACAGCGGTGCCCTCAAAGCGATGAGACAACGTGCCATCGGTCGCGGCAAGAGGCAGATCATCGGCCCATTCGCCGCCCCAGCGCTGGTGTTGCGCCCAGAGCAACAGCGAGACGATATTGCGTGGAGTGGCACGGTCATAGGGCGACATGCCAGAGCCATCGGCCAGCGAAACGCGGCTGAAATCCACGCCGCTCGAGGCCAGAAGCTTCTCGCGTTCCTCCAGCCCGGCCTGAACCGTTCCCTGACCGGCCAGAAGGCCGAGCCGGCGCAGAAGAAGTTCGGCGTGAAGGTTCTGACTGTCCTTGAGGATATGCCTGATATCGATGGCAAGCGGTCTTTGCGGCATGACACCCAGACGGACAAACGAGAGGTCCTGTGGGGCTGCGTCTTCACCCTCCGGGCGATGACGGGCTTTCGTTTCATCAACGCGCACCCCACGGGCGACCAGCATGTCCGCCAGTTGCCTTGCGGCAAGTTGCGCCGGGTCGATGATGCCAGAGTGCACAGTCAGGGGAGTGGAACCCGGCTTGATGGTGCCCGTGAGGGTGCCGGAACCGTGCTCCGTGTCATTGCCGGGAAAGAGCCTTATTGCCGGCGCCTCGGCCGCATCACGACGTGTCACGACATGGTTCACCACGCGATAGGCCGGGGTGATGACCGATACAGTGGCGGGTGCGCCCTCGCCTGGGCCGGGTGTCACGATCAGAGAGGCGACATTATCGTCAAGCGTCAGGGCTGAAATGGCTGTGCCATAGCGGGTGGAGAGATTGTTCCAGCTCCAGCCATCGCCCCAGCGCGTATCGGCAAACAGGGTGTCGTCACCGATCACGGCATGAACGTGTTTGAGGCCAGATCTGGCGGCGGCATCGGCAAGTTCGGTCAGGCATTGCTGCGTGCAATCCGGCGCGGCGGAAAGAAACGGATCTGCCGCGCCGCGCAGAATGAGATTGGGCGCTCCGTTGTCGCGTGGTGCCAGAAACAGGGCCGTATCAAGCTGATAGGGCGGGCGCATGAGCGTGTCATAGGCGACGAGCGCAGCAGCCGTCGTGAAAAGCTTGGCGTTCGAGGCTGGAACGAAGCGCTGCCTTTCATGACGCGTGTAGAGCACGCGCCCCGTCTCGTCAGTGACCAGTATGCCCCAGCGGGCGCCTCGGGCCTCCATGGGGCCCAGCAGGGGGGCGAGGCGGGCGGCCAGCCTGTCGTGACCGGGGGCAGGCACACAGGCGGAGAGTCCGAGCGCCGAGGCGAGGGAAAGAGGCGCGAGAAACAGAAGGGCAGGGCGCATGAGCATCAGAATTCCATGCGTATGCCGCCGCGATAGGTCCGCCCCAGCAGGCTGCTATAGGTGGAATCCGCAGCCAGTCCGCTGGTGGGCAGCAGGATCGGCGGGGCGTTGCCCAGATTGGTGACGTTCAGGAAAATCTGCATCTGGCCAATATTTTGAACAGGCAGTTTGTAGGTAAAATTCATGTCGAAATAGAAGGTGCCTGCCACTCGGTTATTGTTGATCGAGGGGTAATTGGCATTATACACGCCGCAGGTTGTCGTGCACTGCACATAACTGTTCGAGTAATTTCCCGCGCTGATACCGCGTGCCACTGCTGTGATGCTGTAGCTCTCCGCGCTATAGGTGGCCGAGAAACGATAGATCCATTTTGGTGGTCCGTTGGTGATGTCACCTGCCGTATCGACCACATAACCCACACCCGAGTCAGAAACGTATTTGAGGTAATTGCTCGCCTGACCATGTAGTGTGAAGGCGCCTCCTGCCTTGGGCAGGATGCGACGCAGCGGGAAGGTATAGGAAGCGTCGATATCGATGCCGCTGGTTTCGAGCTTGGCGAAGTTGAAGGGCGAGGCGCTGATCAGCAGGTCACGCGTGCCGCTCGGGTCGGGGCGAATGGCGGAACAGAAAGTCGTGTAGCCCTGATAACACTCGTCGATGATCGATTGCGGGTAGAATTGCTGGATGGCGTGTTTGATCTTTGTGTGAAACCAGTCGATGGAGAGGGCCAGCCCCGGTACGTAGCGAGGCGTGATGACGGCACCCACCACGGTTGTATTGGCAGTCTCGGGCTTCAGGTTGGGGTTGCCTGTCGTCGTGGACAAAACCGTATCGGTCTTGCCTGTGGCCGGGTCGAGCACCGTGGTCGTTTGCGACGTGCCTGCGTTATAGAGTTCGTTGATGTTCGGCGCGCGGATGTCATGGGACTGCGTGGCGCGAAAGAGAATATCGCGTATCGGCTGCCACGTGCCGCCGATCTTCCATGTCGTGACATAACCCGATGTGGAATAGTCGGTTGCGCGCACCGCGCCATTGGCGGCCAGCCCGCGTGCAAGAGGCACCGCGGTTTCGACATAGGCTTCCTTGACGTTGTAATTGCCGAAAGTGGGCAGGTAGTTACCGACCGACCAGCCCTTCTGATATTCCGTCGGCACATAGCCTGAGGCGCGCTCATCGCGATATTCGCCGCCGATTGCCACATTCACGTCGCCGGCCCAGGTGGCAAACGGAATGGTGGAGAGATTGACGCCTGAAACGATCTCCTGAAAACGCTGCTCGCGCCACGGGTTGCCCAGCACATAGCTGATGGCGGCCTGTGACATGACGCCTGTACCGAGCCAGTCGATGGGCGCGCAGCCATTGCCCGGATCCGTCAGGCTGGATCGACAGACAATCTGGCCAGAGGCATTGCGCACGGCATCTGTCGCGTTGGCGATCTTTGCTGTGTTCATCACATTGTTGATCTGCTCATGCGAGTGCGTGACACCATATTGAGCATAGGCCGTCCATGAGGCCTTGCGCCCGAAAAGCGTGAAATTACCCTCGCCACCAAAGGTATAACGCTGCACGTCACGTGTGTTGGTGATCTGGCGATAAGGCATGTCGAGCGCGGTTGTGCCCACGGTGACGCCCGTCACGTTCCTGAGGGCATCCGCGCCCAGCGCGTTGATCAGATACGGGTTGGTGCTCTTGATCGCAATGGAGGTCAGGTATTGCGGCCCGGCGTTATAAACGTAGTTGCTCTGGTTATAGGCACCCTCGGCATAGAGGGTCATCCATGAGGCAACGTCATAGCTCAGGCGCCCATAGAGGTTCTTGCGGTCGCTCTCCGGTTGCAGGCCGAGATTGACGTTATTATTGGCAAGTCCTTCATCCCCACCGACCGACACGCTGGAAGTGGAGGGTGAGCCGTAATTGTAATGATTGACGCTGCCGCCCTGACCGAAATAGACGCCGCGCAGGCTGTTGGCCACAGCGCCTGTCGAGGCGTTGATGATGCCGCCGGGCAGGGCGTTGTTCGTGCCTGCATTGCCCACGCGGATGTAATAGGGCTGGCCGTTTCCGGCGACATAAGCGGGGTTGGCAATAATGCGCTCGCCATTCTGGTTCCAGCCGCGCGTGATCTTGAAAATACCGTCCTGATGAGCGTAATCGCCACTAAGCAAGACATGGCCCTTGCCCTTGGCGAACCCGAAGCCGCCGGCAATGGCAGCATGCTCGTTCTGGCCATCACCGTAATTGGAAATGCCTGAATCGGCATCGACCTTGAGCCCGGTATAGGTCTTGTCGAGAACGAAATTGGTCACGCCCGCTACAGCATCGGACCCGTACTGCGCCGAGGCGCCCCCGGTGACGACATCCACGCGCTTCACGAGTTGCTGGGGCAGGGTATTGATATCGACGATACCCGTAATGGCAGATGGCGCGGTGCGCCGCCCATCAATCAGAACCAGCGAGCGCACGGCGCCGAGGTTGCGCAGGTTCAGCGCATTGATACCGGCCAGACCCGAGCTGAGAGCAAGGGTGGAGTTCTGTGGTGTGGTGCTGCCTGCAAACTGTGGAAGCTGGTTGACAAGATCGGCCAGATTGTTGGTGGGGGACTGGTTGCGTATCTCCTGCGCGCTGAGCGTGCTGACCGGCGTGGGCGATTTGATACGGCTATTGGCGATATGACTGCCGGTGACAGTCAGAACCTCACGATTGCCGGATGGGCGATCACTGGCCTTGTCTGCCCTCCTCTGCGCGATGGCGGGTGACCTGGCGGGCTCCGCCTTGGCGCGCTTGCCTGAAACTGTCCCGGAAGGTGCGCCCTGCGGCGCAAGCGGCGTGATCTGAGCCTGTGCCGTGTCGACAAGGCCCCCGCTTACGGCATGGGAGGCGGACAGGATAGTGAAAGCCAGAAGCGCGCTGCGAATGTGATGCCTTGATGTCATGACGCTGCTCCTGGGGCCGGTAACAATCGCAACATTGCGATATCGAACCAATATGGGCAACCCGCTGCTCTCGTGTCGATTTCGGAACGACATTCAACCCATAACTTTCTGTTAAGGGTTGGCAGTCCAGTCGTGCGTCGTGCAGGGATCTTGCCCGGCAGGGCTCAACCAAGTGGCAGGCATTATTCCCTGCGTGCAACTTGTACAGGTTCTGCCTGTTGGAGGAGCAGATTGGCACTGCAGGAACTTCAGATGATGCTCAACCCGCCTTTGCGCTTTTCCCCGGATGTCGAAACGCCGGAGGAAGATGAGCAGCATGTCATTCAGGGCATCATTGATGGCATGATGGAGCAGAGCCGTGTGGTCGGCAAACGCGAGGGCCACATGGTGCGTGCCAGCCATGCCAAACCGACGGCGCTGGCCGTTGGCACACTCGATGTTGCAGCGCATCTGCCAGCGGAACTCGCCCAGGGCGTTTTCGCCACGCCAGGCCAGTATCCCGTAGCGGCACGTTTTGCACAGGGGGCGGGCGAGACACTGGGCGATCGCGTCTCGATTCACCGTGGTCTTTCCCTCAAATTGTTCGGGGTGAAGGGGGAGAAACTGCCCGGTCATGACACCGAGACGCAGGATTTCATCCTGGCGTCAGGCCCGACTTTCCCATCGGGCACGGCCGCGGGGTTCCTGCGTGATGGTGGGGTGATTGGCAAAGCCGCCGCTTTGCCTGAAGGGGTGAAGAGTGCGGTCTCGTCTGTGGCGCGTGGTCTCAATCATGCCCTTGGTCATGTGGGTGCGCAAAGCCCCATGGCGGATTTCCTTGGCCATCCCTACTCCCACCCGCTTTCCGAGCCATATTACAGTCAGGCCCCCCTGCGTTATGGTGCCTATGTCGCCAAGATCGCGGCATTTCCGATAATGCCGGACCTCGAGGGCCTGCAATCATGGCGGCTCGACCCCCATCATGATGAGGACGGGTTCCGGCATGAGACGGTCACCTATTTCGGTGGGCGTGAGGTGGTGTTCGACATTCGCGTTCAGCTCTGGAACAACGTCGAGACGCAACCTATCGAGGATGCCTCAATCATCTGGTCGGCCGATGAGGCACCCTTTCGGTCAGTAGGCAGGCTGAGCTTTCCCGTACAAAACGCCTTCAGTGCCCAACGCGCGGCCTTTTTTGAGGATCATCTGGTTTTCCGCCCGTCACAGGGGCTCAGTGCGCATCGTCCACTGGGTTCGGTCATGCGCGCGAGGATGCAGGTCTACAAAGCGCTATCTGCCTTTCGACACGGTGGGAACGGACAAACCGAAATCCAGCCGGTCAGCATCGAGCAAATCCCCGCCTGAATTTTCGGACAGGCCATCGGAAATATGCCGGCTTCCCGCTCTCCGGTCCTGCGCGGTGAAGCTACCAACTGAAGGAAAGACCCCTGATCATGCGTATCGAATTCTATGTCATTGCGGGGCTGGTTCTGCTGGCACTGGTGAACATATTCTGGGCAGGAGCCGCCAAGACGCGCCAGTATGGTACGGAATGGAATATGGGCGCACGAGACGGCAAGATGCCGGAATTACAGCCTGTACCGGCACGTCTGGCGCGCGCGCAGGCCAATCTTTTCGAGACGCTACCCCTCTTCCTTGCGACGCTGCTGGCGGCGTTGCTTGCGGGTCATGCGGGGTGGAAGACGCAATGGGGCAGCTGCATCTATCTTGCAGCAAGGGTGATCTATCTGCCGCTTTATGCCGCCGGTGTCCCTGTTGTGCGAACCGTGGTTTTCATGATCTCGCTTCTGGGCCTGCTTCTCACGCTCTGGGCGCTGGTCGCTGGCTAAAAAGGACAAGCTACCTTTGGAGAGCGCTCATCGAATGGCGTGAGCGTTTGCGGTCCGCTTGAGTGCCTTGGTTTCAAACCATCATGGTCAGGGGCGGGCGCGACGGAGGGGTGTTCTGACACGAACACCCCCAGTCACGTTATCCATTTGTCCCGATCAGTTCGGCTTGGTCATGCCATCGTGCGTTTCAGCCGGTTTCTGGTTCTGATTCATTGTGTCATGCCCCATGCTGCTATTGCCCATCGAGCCATGCGACATGGCATTATTATGCGCCATTCCCATACCATCAGATTTCATCATGCTGCCATGCTTGCTCATTGACTGCTTTGACATCTCGTGGGGTGCCATCGTGTCTTTTGTCATGGCGTGCTTCTTCATGCCGTTTGAGGACATGGCATTATGAGCCATACTCTCATGTGACATCGCATCATGCGACATGGTGTCCTGTGCCTGTGCAGAAGCGCCAAGGATCAAGGCAGCTGAAAAGACTGAGGCGAGAGCGATTATGCGGTAAGACATGATTGATATCCTGTGTTTTTCAGGTTGTCCGGCAGGCGGTTGTTTTCTTCTGCCGATATCTTTTCTTTCGCATCAGCCTGCCCGCAGGTTACATGCCTGCGTGATTTTTTATGAGCCGCCGAACCAGTCATAGCCCTGGTCTTCCCAATATCCGCCCGGGAAATGGTTCGTGACCTCGATAGAGGCGAGATATTTCGGGTTTTTGTAGCCGAGTTTTGTAGGGATGCGGATTTTCATCGGGGCGCCATAGGCGGGTGGGAGAGGGTTCCCGCCGAAATCCAGCGCCATGATTGTCTGCGGATGAAGTGCCGTCGCCATATCGATACTCGTGCTGTAATCATCAAAACAGCGGAAATTCACATATCTTGCCCGTAGATCGGCCCCGACATGTTGCAGGAATACAGAGAGCGGAACCCCCGACCAATCTCCGATAGCGCTCCAGCCCTCCACGCAGATATGTCGCGTGATCTGCCTTTTCTGCGGCAGGGTACGAAACCGGGCGACGGACCAGGGGCTCTTGTCTGAAACAAGCCCGCTCACCTCCAGCCGCCAGGATGAAGTCTCGACGAGCCTTATGTCGCTCTCGTCATAATAGGCATTGAATGGAAAGGGATGTGTGATGCGTGACGGGTCAAATTCCCTTGCGAGGCGCTGACGGCTGAAAAGAAGCGCCTGCATCCGGTCGGTGAAACGTGACATCAGGCTGAGGGCGTGTTCCACCGACGCATTATCGTCCAGTGCGCAGCCTGACAGCAGGGAAAGCCCACCAAGCGAAAGACTGTTCCGCAGGAAGAGCCTGCGTTCGAGCTTGCGCAACTCAGGCGCGACACCGGCGCGGTCGATTTTCGGCGGGCTCATGATGCGCTCTCCTTGTCGCTATCTGGCATGCGTCGCCCGAACACCATGCCCCACAAGGTGGCAGGCACCATCAGGGCAAGCGCGACATGAAGTAGAAGAAAGCCCACAATCAGGCTCATCATGGCAAAATGGATGCACCGGGCAATGTCGTAGCCTCCGAACAACCAGGTCAGCCATCCAAGTTGCACGGGTTTCCAGATCGAGAGGCCCGTCGTGACCGTCAGCACAGCCACCACAAGCACGCCCGTGTAAAGCGCACGTTGCACGGCGTTGTAGTGACCGGCCTTGTGGGAGAGCTTCAGGCGCACGGCCTGCCCTATATCCCTCACCACAGATCGCGGTCCTGCGGGGCGCAGGTCATTGCGAAAATGCCCGCTTGCGACGCCATACACGACGTAAATCAGCCCCGCCCCCATCAGCACCCACATGGCAGCAAAATGCCAGGCAATGCCGCCGCCAAGCCAGCCTCCAAGAGTGATGGCAGCGGGGAATTCGAAAGGCAGGATAGGGGAGGCGTTGTAGATCTGCCAGCCACTACCGATCATGACGAGCATGGCAAGCGCGCCTGCCCAATGGGTGAGGCGTATGATCGGTGCGGGCGCACGTCGCGATCGTGACATGGCAGTTCGTTCCCTGAGTCTTCTGGAGGCTGGCAGAGCTTCCTTCGTGCGCAGGCCCCTAAAAGTTACGGCACGGAACGAAAAAAAACAGTGTGGCTGCCCGTAACCTCTGCACGGTGCAGCACGAAGGATGGAGTGAAATTCAGCAAAAGGGCGAAGTTCATGACATCGCGTCGACAATTCTGCCTTGCTTCAGTCTGTCTGGCTCTGTCGGGCCGCGCCTGGGGCGCAGAACCTTATCCCGTGACGCATAGTGCTGCTGAATGGCGGCGCCTGCTCACACCGGAGCAATTCGAGATTCTGCGCGAGGCTGGCACAGAGGCACCCTGGTCCAGCCCGCTCGTGAACGAACACCGACAGGGGCGGTTTGCCTGCGCAGGCTGCGCAACGCCGGCATTTGACTCACGCAGCAAGTTCGAAAGCGGGACGGGCTGGCCAAGTTTCACGGCAGCGCTGCCCCATGCTGTTCAGGAGCGTGGGGATGACAGTCTTGGCATGGAGCGCACGGAGGTACGGTGCGCGACATGCGGTGGTCATCTTGGCCATGTCTTTGATGACGGTCCCCAACCGACCGGATTGCGCTACTGCATGAACGGTGCAGCCCTTACCTTCAGGCCAGTCTGAAAGTTCGCATGATGATCAGAAAAAACGTGCTTGGCGTCGCGCTCGCCACATTCAGCCTTTATGGAATTCTGCACGAGGTCACCTCAAGGGCGTCTGCCTATCCGACCTTGCCTGAGCCCGTTATCGTGGCAAAGACCGGTAACGACAAACCCTTCGGGCAGATGACGGCACCCCCCGATGATTCCCGTCCGGTGATGACCCCATCCAGCGTCGTTTTTGCGGGAGGGTGTTTCTGGGGGGTGCAGAGCATATTCCAGCATGTGCGAGGCGTCACAGCTACCCGAGCCGGATATGACGGTGGAGCGCGTGACACGGCCCAGTATGAACGCGTCAGCGAAGGCGATACCGGTCATGCGGAATCGGTTGAGGTTGAGTATGATCCTACCCTCGTCAGCTTTGGCACGCTGATGCGGATATTCTTTACCGTGGCACTGGACCCGACGCAGATCGACCAGCAATTCCCCGATACGGGGCCACAATACCGTTCCGTCATCTTCACGCGCACAGCGCAACAGGCGCGCGAGGCAGAGGCCTATATCGCGCAACTCGATGCCGCCCATATCTTTGCCCAGCCCATCGCAACGCATGTTCAGCCTGACAAGGCGTTTACCGGGGCGGAAAGAGAGCATCAGAATTTTGCCGCGCGTTATCCGCATAATATCTACATCGAGACCTATGATGCCCCGCGGCTGGACGCACTGCGTGCCAGCTTTCCGGCAAGCTGGCGGACAGAGCCAGTCCTAGCACTTTCTACGGCGCCTGGGTCTTTACGTATGTCAAATGATAGCGGTAGGAAATGATCTCCGGTCACGCATGAAGGCAGCAGATTTTTGACAGAAGCGGATTGGAGCCGTTGGATGGAGGCCGCGCAGGCAGGAGATGCACAGGCTTATCGCCTGGTGCTGGGCGAGGCACAGGCATGGCTGCGCCGTTTTTTCCTTAAACGCCTGCCGCCCTCAATGGTCGATGACGCCGTGCAGGACACCCTTATGGCAGTGCATGAGAAGCGTCACACCTTCGATCCTTCCCAGAAATTCGGCCCGTGGATTGCGGCCATTGCGCGTTACAAATGGATTGATCGCCTCCGGGCCGCGAGACGTACACAAACGACCCTGCTTGATGAGACGGTGGCTGTGGGCGATCACGAGGAACAGGTGACCACGGCTCATGCACTGGAAAAGCTTCTGGCGCAGTTGAAGCCGGGGCCAGCAGAAGCGATCAGGTTGGTGAAGTTGCAGGGTTTGAGCATAGAGGAGGCAGCACGTCGCACAGGGCAATCCGCGACGCTGGTGAAGGTCAATATCCATCGTGGGTTGAGTCGTATGAGCACTCTGGTGATGGGAGGCAATGATGGTGAATGATCCCCTGATCGAGCAGTTTGTAACCGATCTTCGCCCCGTCCGGAGGCGCTCGCTCTGGCGCGATGCCTTGACCCTCGCGGTTCTTGCCGGGGTCGAGATTGGTGCAGTGCTCGGGTTTGGCCTGATGCGCCCTGACATGCCCCATGCCATGCACATGATGAGCTTCTGGTGGAAGGCAATCGGGCTGCTGCTGATCGTCGGGCTGGGCGTTGCTTCGGCGCTGGTCTCGCTCGACCCGACGCGTTCGCCCCGGCAGGGGCTGCGTTGGCTGGGCGTGACCGCTCTTGTACTTTTTGCCCTTGGCTGGCTTGTGGATGCGCTTCAGGCTGGGCCAGAGGTTTTGTGGCTCAGGCTTGATCCGGCGCACGGCATGGTCTGTGCACGCAAGATCGTAGAGCTTGCTCTGCCCGCTGTCCTCGCGCTGGGTGTTATCGTGCGCCGCGGCGCACCGGTTGATGTGCGCGGAACGGCGTGGGTCACTGGCATTGCCGGCGCGGCTTTTGGTGCGCTCGTCTTTGCTCTTGCCTGCCCCTTTGATGACCCGCTTTATCTCGTCGTCTGGTATTCATTGGCCTGTGCGCTGGTGGCCTGCAGCACGCGTCTGGTATTGCCGTGGCTGATACGCTGGTAGTTCCGGGCGATGCGGGGTGCATCGCCCGATGCGGCAGGGTAGAACCGATCAGATCGCGGTGTCTTTCGGCAATTTGTCCTGCGTTCTAAGCTCGAAATCCGAGCTGTCATGGCGTTCGCGAAGCTGGGAAGAGAGCGGGCCTGAGAGCCTGTTCACCATCCGGCCCCGCTGGACAGCAGGGCGCTCAAGCAACCGGGCTGACCACGCCTGCACATGGGAATACTCCTGAACGCTTAGAAACTGTGCAGCATCATTATAGAGCCAGCCTTCCATAAGGCCGCCATACCAGGGAAAGATTGCCATATCGGCGATTGTATAGGTGTCGCCTGCTATATATTCATGCCTGGCAAGCTGCCGGTCGAGAACGTCCAGCTGGCGTTTGGTCTCCATGGCAAACCGGTTGATTGCATATTCGATCTTCTCAGGGGCGTAGGCATAGAAATGGCCAAAGCCGCCGCCGAGATAGGGTGCGCTGCCGACTTGCCAGAAAAGCCAGTTCAGACAGGCCGTGCGCGATGGAACATCCCGAGGCAGAAAAGCCGCGAATTTCTCGGCGAGATAAAGCAGGATCGATCCTGATTCGAAAACGGGCAGGGGGGTGCCCCCGCTTTGGTCAACCAGCGCCGGGATCTTGGAATTCGGGTTGATGGCAGTAAAACCCGATCCGAACTGATCGCCATCCCCTATATTGATCAGCCAGGCATCATATTCCGCCCCCTCATGTCCCAGGGCCAGGAGTTCCTCCAGCATGATCGTCACCTTTACCCCATTGGGCGTACCCAGTGAGTACAGCTGGAGCGGGTGATGCCCTACGGGGAGGTTCTTTTCATGCGTCGGCCCGGCGACAGGGCGATTGGTGCTGGCAAATTTGCCACCATTCTGTTTGTCCCATGTCCAGACGCTGGGCGGTGTATAGTTTTCCGAAGCGGTCATGAGCGCTGCTCCCGACTGTGGATAGGGAAATTGGATGGGAAGAGGGCCCGTTGTGCCTGATCGTCCATATCTGTCTTGAATGCGTGCCTCTTCATGAGCGCCTGCACGCGCGACACAGCCGGTCGGGCATTGATGTCGTGCATGAAGCGATCAAGCGCAGGCCAGCGCTCGAGCGGATAATCTTCCTTGAGCACACGGGGCGCACGCTCCAGCCAGCCCCAGGCAGACATATCGGCAATCGTGAAAGTATCGCCCACGATGTAACGGCGGTCCGTGAGGTGCTGGTCGAGAACTGTGTAATGTCGTTCGACCTCGCGCCTGTACCGATTGACGGCGTAGTCCAGCCCGGCGGGCGCTGCATGCTGAAAATGCACGGCCTGACCGGAAAAGGGCCCCAGACCGGATGCGATAAACATCAACCATGACAGCAATTCAGGCCGGTCCGCGGGGGTCCCGAGATATTGCCCGGTTTTCTCAGCAAGATAGAGCAGTATTGCATTGGAATCGAACACGCGTGTTGCCGGGCCTGCAGGACCTTCCGTGTCGATAATGGCAGGCACCTTGCCATTGGGGTTGATCGCGAGAAACGCCGGGTCATGCTGATCACCTTTGCGGGTATCGACCGGTATGGCCTCATAGGGCAAACCGGTTTCCTCGAGCATGAGGGCGATTTTCGCCGGGTTGGGTGTGGGATGGAAATAAAAGAGGATCATGATAGCTCATCCTTGCGAAACCATGTCAGTCTGATTGGCAGTATGGGCGGGTTCTGCTGACGCTCCACCGTACTGGTGATCGCAATCCTGTGGTTATCACGGAGCCCTAGACCGCGGCCGCACCTCCGTCGACAATGAGGTCAATGCCTGCAACATAACTGCTTTCATCAGAAGCCAGAAAGAGAGCGGCCGCAGCAAGTTCCTCTGGCCGCCCCAATCGCTGCATGGGCACGGCCGCGGCCCATTGACGCTTGACGGCTTCGGCACCTTCCGGCGTATCGGCCTGGCTGTCCATGATCGGTGTGTCGAACGGTCCGGGGCTGAGGGTATTGATCCGTATGCCGCGTTCGACCAGTTCTGCCGTCCAGGTTCTGGACAGGCTGCGTATTGCAGCCTTGCTCGCGCTGTATGTGCCATAGCCAGGCACACCCTTATTGGCTGCGATTGATGAGACAAGGATGACTGAGCTGCCAGACCGCAACAGGCCAAGTGCCTTGCTGATCGTGAAATACAGGCCTTTCACGTTGATATCGAACGTCCGATCGTAATTGGCTAGTGTTGCCTGTTCGAGTGTTTGAGGCAGAACGATACCGGCATTGGCGACCAGAATATCGATAGCCCCACGCTCACGCCGTATCGTTTCCACCATGCGTTCGATATCGCCGGGCAGACTGACATCGGCCTGTATAGAGGCGGCCTGACTGCCCAATGCCGCTACAGCCCGCTCAAGCTCGGCCTGTCGCCGACCGGTGATATAGACAAATGCGCCTTCAGCGATGAAACGCGTTGCGATGGCAAGCCCGAGCCCGCTGCTTCCTCCGGTCACAAGGGCCGTTTTTCGATGCAGTTTCGTCATAACTGGTCCTTTTCGAAGGCAGATCGCCGTGAAGTACTCACGAAGCGCGAGAGGGGCGCAGAGAGGTTCGTGAACGCCGCAGGCTGGATGTCATCGGGAGCGCGAGACGCGGCCCGTTCTACCGGTAGGGTGCAGTACTTGGGTGAGGGATCAGAGCAGACCGCGATGGCCTTCATACTCTTCGCTTTTGTCGAGTCCACGCTCAGCAATGATCTTCGCAGCGACAGGCATGACACCCGAAATGGCGGGGAAGCCCACATAAGGAAGCATCTGTATCAGAGCCTCCTCAATTTCCTTCAGCTTCATACCGTGATCGAGCGCAAAACCCATATGGAGGCCGAATTCATGGGGCTGGCGCAGCGCAACCATGACGGTCATGGTGATGAGACTTCGACGCGCCTGATCGAGCCCTTCACGTGTCCAGATGTCCTCGAAAACATGATCAACTGCATACCCGGCTATGGCTGCGCCGAAAGTGCCTGACTGTGATGCCGCGATGAGCTTAGCGGATTGTTCGTCACCCATCAAATGGCGAGTGAAGCTATTGCCCATGTCATTGAAGCGCATATCTCTCTCCGTATCCTCAGTGAAAAACTCCGCCCCTGCGCGAGCCGGGGCGGTATGGATGGAGCAATCAGTCGGCCGACTGGGTCGCGTGGCGCAGGGCAGGAAGCATGTCGGCAGGTTCCGGGCGACGCGTATAATCCGGGTTGACCTCGGCATAGAGAATGACGCCGTCCTGACCAATGACGAAGCGGCCAGGCATGGGCAGCGTCCAGCTGTCGTCACCATTGAAACCGGGCAGATCGTTCTTGAGATTCTTGTAAAGCTCAATCAGATAATCAGGCAGGGTGAAGCGAAGGCCAAACTGCGCGGCGACGTCATTATGCGTGTCAGACAGGATCGGAAATTGCAGTTCATTCTGGCGGACTGATTTTCGGCTGTTCACCGCAGTTTGCGGGGAGATTGCGATCAGATGGGCGCCAAGCTCACGAAATGAGGGAAGTGCCGCTTCGAGAGCCTGCAATTCCATGTTGCAGTAAGGGCACCACACACCGCGATAAAAGCTGATGACCAAAGGCCCCTTGGCCAGAAGATCAGCAGAAGAGACAGGGTTACCCTCGGGGTCGTTCAGCGTAAAAACGGGTGCCTTGTCTCCGGCTTTGAGGGCTTTTTCCGCAGCGCCGGACGCAACCAGCTCGGCGGTGGCACGGTGCATGGTTTCGATGACGCTATGCGGAACGTTATAGGGGGGCTTTCCGGCTTCGAAATCGGTCTTGAAGGCGTCGAGCTTTGCCTGAAGTGTCATGGGTTCGTTTCCTTGAAATCTGGTGACGGATCTGACGATAGGAGGTCGCCGTACCGAAGGGATGATGGCAGGGGCGACTAATGGTCATTCCCTGGTGGAATAACCGCGGTGGTTATTGCCCTGCTGACGAGGCGTCGAAGAAGGGATAATCGGTGTAGCCACGAGCATCGCCGCCGTAGAAGGTCGAGCGGTCGTAATTTGTCAGAGCAAGGTCCTCGCGCAGGCGCTGAGGCAGATCGGGATTGCTGATGAAATGCCGGCCGAAGGCGACGGCATCGGCATCACCGGATGCGAGCACGGCTGCGGCACTGTTTTTGTCGAACCCACCTGCCGCGATCAGCGTGCCCCGAAATCTCTCACGCAGATCACGCGCGGCCACAGGTTCGCTCTCGGCGATGAGTTCCGTGCCCTTGATGCGGGGTTCAACCACATGCAGATAGGCGATGCCGAGCCTGTCCAGCTGCTCCGCCACATAACCGAAGGTTTCTTTGGGGTTGCTGTCTGACATCGAGCCGTAGGTGCCACTTGGGCTCAGGCGAACACCCACGCGGTCTGCCCCCCAGACGGATATGACTGCCTGGGTCACTTCCAACAGAAAGCGGGCGCGGTTCTCGATCGGGCCACCATACTCATCGGTGCGGTGGTTGGTACCGTCCTGCAGGAACTGGTCTGGCAGATAGCCATTGGCGCCATGAATTTCCACGCCATCAAAACCTGCCTGCTTTGCCCTTGCGGCACCTTCCCTGAACTGCTCGATCACCGCGGGAATTTCCTCCAGCGAAAGGGCACGCGGCATGGAAAACGGGACAGGGCCACTGGGCGTATAGGCGTCACCTTCTGCCTGGATAGCAGAGGGCGCGACCGGGGCTGCACCATTTGGCTGCAGATCAGGATGCGACTGTCGCCCTACGTGCCACAACTGCATGACAATCTTGCCACCGCGTGCATGAACGGCTTCGGTCACCTTGCGCCACCCGTCTATCTGGGAGTCGTCATAGATGCCCGGCGCGCCGGCATAGCCGTATCCCTCGAGCGCAACGGGTGTTGCCTCTGAGATGATAAGACCGCCGGGTGAGCTGCGCTGGCTGTAATACAGCGCCATGAGGGCATTGGCCTTGCCAGTATGGTCCGACCGCATGCGCGTAAGGGGTGCCATGACGATTCTGTGGCCGAGCGACAGCGCCCCGGCATTGAAGGGCGTAAAAAGTTTGTTCATAGGAATAACCTCGGAGCGATCAGAAAAGGATCAGTTTGGGGCGGCGAGCGTCTCAACCCGGGCGATACCGCGCTGAACGCCAGATCTGGCCGCAATCCGCTCGTACCAGCGGGCGATATGAGGGGTATCATCGAGGGTGAGGCCGGGAAAACTGCGCCGCCAGAGCCAACCGAAATGGGCAATATCGGCGATAGTAAAATGATCGCCTGCCACGAAATCCCGGTGCGCCAGCAAGGTGTCGAGCACATGCAGGACGCGTTTTGCCTCTTTGTCGAAGCGCTCGATCGCGAGAGGCAGTTTCTCGCTGGCGAAACGCTGGAAGAAACCCGATTGGCCGAAGGCGGGGCTCAGGGCAGAGCCGTGAAAGAAAAGCTGTTCGAAAACGCGCGCCCGTTCGGCCCCGGTTGCAGGGAGGAGGCGGCCGGTTTTTTCAGCCAGGTATACGAGTATGGCTGCTGACTCTGTGAGGACGAACTTCTCATCCCTCGCGTCGTGATCAACCAGTACGGGAACCTTCTGGTTGGGATTAAGCGTTGTAAAGGCCGTGGTACCCTGTTCGCCTTGCCGGATATTGATGCCGTGTAGCGCATAGGCGAGATCGAGCTCTTCCAGCGCGATGGTGACCTTGACGCTGTTGGGATTCGCGAAAGCGTAGACCTCAATCATGAGCGGTTCCTCCATCAGGTTTCGCAAGTAGAGCGGAGAGCACCGGGAGAAGGGCGGCGACCATGGCTTGTGGCAGGTCACCCGTAAGTTGATAGGCCGAGATGAAATGCGACACCGGTCGTGTTGATACGGCGTTGGTGAAATGAACGATCATCCTGAAGCCTGCTCCATCCTTCCCCGATGCTGACCGGGTTGCAGGTCTGGTTTGCCTCTGTTTCACTGGGCATGGCAGATGGCTCGATGCGATAAGCATCATTCCCCGGAGGAATAGGATGGACCGATATCAGGCGATGACCACGTTCGTGCGTGTGGTCGAGACGGGTTCATTCTCAGCGGCGGCACGGCAGCTTCATGTTGGTCAGCCCGCTGTGTCGAAAATCGTGGCACAGCTCGAAGCGAGGCTACAGGTCAGCCTGCTCATACGCTCCACTCATGGCCTCACACCCACCGAAGCGGGGCAGGCATATTATGAACGCGCACGCAATGCGCTTCAGGAGGCCGACGAAGCGGAGCTGGCCGCGCGCGGTGCAGGGAGCGGCCTGTCCGGGCGCCTGCGTGTATCGGCGGCGACAACATTTGCACGATTGCACATCATACCGCGGCTACCAGCGTTTCTCGATGCGCACCCGCAGCTCGATGTGGATATTCTGCTTGATGACCGGATGATCGATCTCGTGGCCGAGGGGGTCGATATCTCGCTGCGTATGGGGGCTTTGGCCGACTCCTCGGCGGTCGCACGCAAGCTGGCGACGGGAAGACGTTCGGTGCTCGCCACACCAGCCTATCTGGCGCGTGCGGGTATGCCGTTGGTCCCTGCCGATCTGGCTGATCACAACGCGATCGTTTACAGTCAGCTCCCCAATGTCTGGTCATTTCACAGGGATGGCTCGGCCGTCTCGGTGTCCGTTGCGGGGCGTCTCAGGGTCAGCGCTGCCGAAGGCTTGCGGGCAGCCATACTCGCTGATATGGGCCTGACCATCACCTCGGACTGGATGTTTGCCCCTGAACTGGAGAGCAGCGCCGTAACGCGCCTGCTTCCGGCGTGGTCTTTGCCTGATATCGACCTGTGGGCTGTCTTTCCCACCGGCAGAATGATGACCGCAAAGGCAAGGCAATTTGCAGATTTCGTGCAGTCTCTAATGGCGCCGGTTTCCTGATCCTGGATGGGGCACCGTCGGCCTTGAGAGTCCATTCCTTATGGTTATCGGCCTCACGATTCTTGGTGTGGGGGCAAACATGGATCGCTGGGCGGCTCGTGGAACACGATCTCACATTCGGATACGACAGGACCGGTAGTCAGAAGCCTCTGCACGGGTTGAGAGCGTTGACGTCGTGATGCCTTGCCATTCGGCCCTGCGCTGCTCTTTTGCCCACTGGACTGGGGACATCCTTGGCGCGACGCCCGGGTCTGCGCCTGATGTGTACGGCCAGCTGCTTCCGGCTGTTGGTACGGGGGAAGGCAGCAACCAGCTGCTCAGGCTTTTTTCATGCCTGTCGAGGGGGTGATTACCTTATTGACTGGTACGCTTAGCACACATTGCCGGATGACCGGGCATTTCATGCTCAAACTACGACCGGATTTGTCGTATCAAGCGCCTAGATGTGCCTGGCGGGTAGATCTTTTCAAATATTGAGTACCCCATATTAGACAATTAACGATTTCGATGTATCTCGACTGCCGTGAGTTCGGTTTGACGGCCCAAGAAGCAAGATAGGAAACGACTGAGATGACGACTGCATGTTCCGATAGCCTTGGTTCCGGTCTGGATAGACGCTCGGGAGCGGGAGTGCAGCAGGAAAGTCAGTTGTCCCGTCCCTTGCTCGAGCAGTATCGTGAGGTTCTCTTTACGAGTCTCATCACCAGTTGCGGGCTTGATGCCCTGCTGTTTCGCGATGACGAGGCGAATGGCCACGTCGATACATTGCACAACGTGGCCGAAAGTCAGAAAAACGGCCAGGAACCAATATTCAAGAAAGAGGCCCATGCCCAGGCCCATAAGGCGCGGGGCGAGTACAAAAAGGCCGAATATCACAGCGACAAGGCCTATATTGCCAAGGGCAAGGAATTCAATGCTCTGCGTGATCAGGGCAAGCTGATTGATCGATATACCGGTCAGCCGATCCGGCCGGGGCAAAAATTTGATCAGGATCACGTCATTGCTGCCAACACGCTCCATCAAGACGGTCAGTTCGCGCTTTCGGGCTTGGATCCTCGCAAATTGGCAAATCAGGACGTCAATCTGGCCCCGACTGACAGCTCTATAAACCGCTCAAAAGGAGACTTGTCTGCGGCGAGCTACAACGAGAAACTGGACAGGGAACGTCCGACCCGGGTCGAGAACGTGCGTCGACTGGATGAAGAAGTCCGGATGGGAACCGCCCCTGAGGGTGCTGAGAAGAAGCTTCATCTGGATAACCAGAAGCTGCTGGTTGACCCGAAACGGATGGAGGAACGTGAACGGGCGGCAAGGCGCCACCATCGAAGCCAGCATAACCGGGCATATTACACCAGCCGGGATTTTCTGGGGACAACAGCGCTCAGTGCTTTGAGCAGCGGCGTCAGGATGGCCAAACGTCAGGCACTTGGTCTGATTCTCATGGAACTGTCTGCCGGAGTCTATGCGGAAGTGCCTGCTATGTTACACGACTGGAGGTCCGATCCGGACTGGAAAACAAAGCTGGACCCCAGGCCATTTCTCGCTCGACTGGGTAATGCGCTTGCAGCAGCATGGGAACGCATCAAGGCGAAGGCGGGGCCTATCTTCAAGGCGGGAGTGAGCGGCTTCGGTGCCGGCGTGCTCGCCGAAATTATTACCACGGTTATCAATATATTCGAGGGAACTGCAAAGTCCGTCATGCGGCTGATGAGGAATTTCTGGGCTGGCATCATGCAGTCAGTCGAAATTATCCTCTTCAACAAGGATAACCTGGACCCCGAGGCCCGTCTCGCGGCGGTAATGCGTATTCTTTCGATTGCCGTGGGGGGCATGATCCAACCGGTTATTGCGGAAGTACTCAACAAGTTCATGGAGACGCACGCGACGGTTATCCCCGCATTTGTGCGCGAAGTTGTCTCGGAATTTGCCGGTGCTGCCGTGGGCGGGTTGGTGAGCGTGACTTTGGTTTACGCCATTGATCACTCGCCGGTTGTCCATGCAATTATGGTGGTTGCGCGAAAAGCCGGGGCACTGACGCAGGAGGTATATCGTCAGGTTGCTCACTACGCCGGAATGACGTGGGAGGCGCTTGAGTCTGCAACGCAGGGATTACGCGAGATCGGGAAATCCCCGGCATTTAATATGGCAGTTCTATTCACGGCCCCTCCGTTGGGTATTGCTCTTGCCGCGTATAATCATCTCTCGGCGATAAAAGAGGACACGGCGAAAACCCTCGAACATGTCGAACGAGTGGAGGCAAAGATCGTGGATCTCGAGGCGAATATCCAGTCGGGATTCAGAAATATCGATGCTCTGGTGAAAGAAAGCAATGCGATGCTCCATTGCGTTCTGGCCAACCAGGATCAGCAGATGACAATGTTGACCGAGATACGTCAAGAAATGCGGACCGGTTTCGAAAAGACTCTGGTCGCCATCCAGGAATCTGCTGTCCATGCCGCAGGCCTCGTCACCTTGCGAGGGATCCAGGAAACGCTTACCCAATTGATGACACGCTATCGCAACTGCACAGAGGTGTTGAGGAGAGGGGAGTTGCCGTCCTCGCGGGAGCTCGGTGCTATTGATGAGCTCGCATCAGTGCTTTCAGGGAAATACGAAACCAGTCTTGGTGAGCAGCCTGCGGGTGCCGCAAGCCGTTTTCCGTTATTGAGCGGCATGGCTTTCGCGCTCAGCGTACGTCACGACGTAAAAAATCTGATGCAGGAGCAACTGACAGGTTGTCATGCTGAGGGGCAAAGACTTGCAAATATTGCACGCAATGAGCTTCGTGTACTCTGGAGCAAGGCAACATTCTGGGAGCGTACACAGGAACGTGCTTGGCTGATTGGTCAATATGCAATCTTTCGTCGTACCTTGTCGACGATCACGCAGACACGGGATGATTTCGCGTGGTCTGCGAATGACAACGACATAATGACGGCGCCATCTTTTGGTGTAACGGGTTGGAACGACGGATTGGACGTTGCCCGTGACGTATTCGAAGCCTGCAAATATGAGCGACCGGAGACAACCATCAGCCTCCGGACATCGGAAGAGCGCGAGGGCTGGCGTCAGCTCGCAGGTCTGCCACGTGCGATGATCGTCAATGAAATTCCCATGCAGGTATTCCGCGAGCAGTTGGGCATTCCGGCAGATGTCCCTCTTGGCGGAAGGGTGATCGAACTGTTGCGCGCCGCGCCTCAGATGATCGCTTACAACCACGATCTGCTCATTTCGGAAATTGGCTAACGCCCGGAAATCGAGCGGCTCCGCGATTGTTTCCTGTCGCATGGGAGGGCGTTGGGAGTGATGGCCCGCCGCACCTGTGTCCAGAAACGATCCTGCCGCGTGAAAACAAGTCAGAGAGGAAAATTACGAAATGAACGAAATCAAAAGCTCTCCAGCACCCGATCTCAGAGACCTGTTCAAGGATTGCGCCACGCACTGGCAGCAGCGCGTCAGGGACATATCAGCTGTCACACAGGATATCGAAAGCGCGTTTGCTACTGAGCTCGATCCATCGAGGCGTGAGAGCCTGGCGCGAAAGCGCGAAGCGCTGGATAATGCTTTTCAGACTCTTCTCGAGAATGCCCGGTCGCCGGAACTGGTTATTGCGACAACGGGCACAACGAGCTCTGGCAAAAGTACGCTTGCAAATTTCCTGATTGGCGACAGCATCCTGCCGTCTGCCGTGCAGGAGATGAGTGCGGGTCTGGTGAAGATCCGGCATTCTCCCCATAGGCATACGCTCAGGATTATGTCCACACGTGGCGCTACCTGGGAAACCGGAGAGTGGGATAATCTGGATGCGGAAGAGATGCGACGCCGTCTCGAAGAGACAATGGACGCATTTCGTGAGGCTGAGCGGACAGACCCGTCGCTGGGTGCGCTTCATTTCGAGATTGACTGGCCCATTCGTATTGCTCTGATGAAGCGGCATTTCGGCCTGCCTGAGGAGACGAGGATAACCATTCTCGATTTGCCGGGCCTGAAAGCCATGAATGATGAACGCAACGGCCCTGTTATCCGTGAGAACATCACGCATGCCCTTTGTCTCGTCGCTTATAATGCTGAAGAGACTGATGACAAGAAACAACGGGAATTGCTGAATCAGGTCGTCAGTCAGGTCACGTCCATGCGCAAGACGTCAGCCGTACTGGGACGCATGCTTTTTCTTCTCAATCGTATCGATGCTTTCTCGAGAAGCGATAGCGATCCGACAGCCAGTCTTGCCCGCTTCAAGTCATTTGTAACGGATCAGCTGCGTTGCGGCCTTAAGGCAGAGCTTCCGGAAGAGGCGGATGTGATTGAGCAGATTGACGTCGGAACCATCTGCTCACTACCTGCGCTCCTCGCTACAAGTGCTGCGAGCGCATGGTCGGACAAAAACCTGCAGAGCAGCCTTTTCAGCAAGGTAGAGGCCGGGTTCAAGGCCATATTTCCCTCCGAATACTGGGATGATTATCCACGCAAGCTGGATACGCTCAAGGATGATCAACGCCGGCATCTGATTGAGGATACCTTGCGGTATTCCCATGCGATTGACTTCGAAAAGAGGCTTGGCAAGCACATAGCAGCGAACCTCCCGGAGATCGCTCTGGCTGGGCCCATGAACGACGTTACAGAGCGTGCCCGTGAATTGCTGGTCGATCTGGATCAATTGCTACAGGCCTGGACGCTTCGGTCCGAAAATGAGGCGGCTGACCTCAAACAACGCCTCTCAGTGATTGAGCAAGTTCTCTCGCAGGAAGCCGATGAGACGATTTCGGTACTTAGGAAGATAGAGCAGGTTCAGTCTGGGCCGGAGAGAGGCAAGGAGACTGGCTTTACTCTGGGCATGGTTCTTGAGGAGATTGAAAAACGGGCCGGGAGCGAACTCCGGCTAACAATGCCGATCAAGGATATCTACGAAGGCGCCTTCACTCGTCCTTTTAGGGAATTGGCTGACTACACGGAGGCCGTCCTGATGGGAGAGACACCCGTCATCTCTCCTCTGATGACGGCGGCACCGGCCCTTTCAGAATTCACTGACTCAATCGTTGCCCTTCGCGCATCGCCGTACGGGCGTGTCTGTTACGCGGGCGGCCGATTCAATGATGGCGCAGAGGCTCAGGCGGTGGAAAAGGCGCTTCAGGCGTTTGCAGAGCAGCTGTCCGAGATTGCAAGTTATGTCATCCCGCTTTCCGCAAACTGGAGTGGAGATCGTGCAGTCATTGCTTTTCGTGAGTGTGCTTCCCTGCTTCTGGCTGCGATAGAGAGACGGGGGGCCGTCGCGCTCAAGGATGAATTGCAAGATTTCACCGGGCTGAAGACGATTTTCGAAGGTGAGATAACGTTCCCGTCCTTCAAGGGCAGGAAGATCAATCTCTCCAATGAGGCTGAGCGTTGGAGCGAGGTCGAGACGCGAGAAGAACAGGAGATCCTCTATCAAAGATCGATACGTACCTTATTTCTCTGGCGTCATCGGATAGAAGTGACCGTTCAGAAGGAGTATCAGGTCAGCGGCATTCATGTTCCTGGGCTTGGCGACTTGTTCGCCGATTTCCAGAAAAGCCAGGACTTTGCGCACTGCCAGAAGGACGTGCAGGAATACGTTCTGTCGCTCGTGGAAGTGTTTTCCAAGAACCTGCGAACCAGAATAAGCAAAGGTATCGATGGCTATCGTCAGGCAATCGACCAGAGTTTGCACGAGATAAATCAAAAGAATAAGGCAGATGTCGTCGAGGCCGGTAATCATAGAAGTAAAGTCAGAAGACTGCTGAATGTCTCTCCTTATGTTCCATGCTGGACCAGAAATGAGCAGGATTGCGTCCGACATGACATATGATTCAACACGACATTTGCGTTTGGCTGAAAAGGGAAACAGAATGGATGGATCAGGATCCACCCAGGCGGATATGGGCGTTGTTCTGGCGGTGATTGCTGGCGTGCTGGTAATGATCGTGGGTGGTGTCATCGTCAAGATAGTCAGGGATCATATTGGCATGTCACCCAACCGGGATTTGCAACGCTCCTCCACGCCGCCGAAGGGCGAACTTGTCCGGGTTTGTTTTGCTGCAGTCGTCAAGGCAAGACGGTTACGCGATATTGGGGCGACCACCGGCGTTGCGGCTAAACTGTTTTCTGAAGCGTCGCTACGTTGGGCTGGTGCCGAAGCTCTATGGGCGAACAAGTGTGATCGTATGGGAATCAAGCCTATAGATACATGTCCGCAAAATGAAGATTGGGACGTGGTGGTGGCTTTTACGGCAATACTGCCCGAGAACGCTATCCCGCAGAACAGACTGAACATGCGTGCCGTCCTGAAGAACGCTGCGGAAAACAATACTCTAAAATATGAGGGTCTCTATGATTGCCCTCTCGCGCTTGATCCCCTTCGTTTCGGGTTTCAGGCCGGGTGAGGAACTGTTGTCGAAATTACCCTGCATTTTCGAATGCGGGGTGGTTCTCTTGCCTGCGCCAATGTTCCAGCCCGAAAGGTCTTGGATCAGCCATGTGCGGGCTCGACCGGCGAGGACGTAGATCGTGTCCGCCTCGAAATTGCCTGGGGAAACACGGCCCCGCATGCGGATGAAGATCTCCGTACCCTGATGTTCGGCGCAGAGTGTATCCCCGACTTTTTGCCGTTCAGGATGAAATTGTCGATGCTGCGTTCGTGGGGCAGATAGGAAGTAGAAACGAAGTCTCCGGCGCTAAAATCCTGGGCCTTCAAATCGACAGAAGTGCCTTCTCTAGACGTTCGCGCATGATTTTTCGCAGTTCCTCGGGCGCCTCAATCCGGATCTGACCTCGCCAGGTGAAGATATGGTCTGCCAGTTCCTGCAGGCCTCCCGTTCTGAAGCTGACCACAAGCTCCGTACCATCATCGATGAGATGCTGGGCGGGATGGAACCGCCATTTTCGGGCCCGGTCGCGGGCCTCGGCCGAGACCCGCAAAATAACCAGATAATCTTCTTCTCGCCATATGCCAAAACTCCGTGCCAACCACTCGTCGAGATTCCAGTCCTCGGGTGCGCAGCCAAGGCGCTTTGACAGGGAGGCGTTGCTCATACGATCCAGTCGGTAGAAGACAGGTTCGTCCAGCGGTTGATTATCCTTGCTCGGGAAACAGCCAATCAGGTAAGTGGTTTGCCCGTAGAGTAGTCCCATAGGGATGACTCTTCGCCATTGGCTAATCTGGGTACTCTCGGAGCTATAGTCGAATTCGACGCAGCATCCTGCAAGGATTGCTGATTGGATTGTGGTTAAGATATCTGTTGTAAAGTCATTGAGGGGACCGGCCATTACCCGGCTGCGTTGCAAGCGTGCCAAGGCCTCAAGATCCGGTGCAACGCGTCTTCGTTCGCGGTCATTGAATGATGACTTTATCTTGCCTAACAGGCTTTCAATCTGGGGGGCGTGCTGAGCCCCGGCCTGGCTCAGTGCAGTGGCTTCGAGCTGCAGTGCCGCGACTTCGCTCACCAAGGGTTTGACATAGACGCGTCGCAGGCTTTCCTTGATAAAGAAGCGCTTGGAGCGGTCGTCGAGACGCTCCTCTATGTCGAATTCGCTTCGCAAGGTATCGCGTAAACGCTCGGCGGTACGCCGGTTTACACCAAGATGATGGGCGATTTCGTCGAGCGTGAGCCCCTCATCTGTCTCAGACAGAAGATGGACCAGCATCAGGGCACGACGCAATTTACCCATTCTGCGCGTATTTTCTGACGGCGGGGTTCTCTTGGGCATCTGGTGATTACAATCGTTGCTCATGGGGTACTTCGCAAAGCTTCGTGGAATCGCCTATTCAAGTCTGGGAAGGGCTGGAAGGTCTCACGGTGGTTGACGTATATCGAATGTCATTCATCCCTGACCCCTCGAAAGGCCGCGGGCTATCTGGGTGAGGGCGATACCGGTTGTGCATGCCCGTCTGTGGTCTGGCAGTAAACTGCCTGAAGCGCTCTTATCATATAGGTGGGTGATCCCGATATCTCGCATCACATATGTGAACCTCGCCTGTGCCGCTGTCCGTCCGAACAGGAGGGCAGGATCATCTGTCGCCTCGTTCTGCTTGCGATGAAAGAAGCTGGGCGTTCAACCTTCCGATGTTCGGTCAGCGCTCCATCATCTCCGGGACTAGCCAAGTCTGAGCGGTGCCCCGTGTCGACCTGTGGACGATCAGGCAGTTCCCAGAATATTGACGGTAATGAATTGGCCTTGCCGGAAAGCGGAGCAGCGTCGCAAAAATTGCTGAGAAGTCGCAAGAACCGTTAATACTATCCGAGCGCATGCAAACAGCAGTGTTTATCGCCTCGACCCTGGTGTCTTCAACTTGATGACATAGGCGATGATGGCCGCGACCGGCTTGAAAAACTCTGGCGGTATTTCGGTATCCAGCGGCAGTGTGTAGAGCCCGCGTGCGAGAGGGGGGTTGTTGACGATTGGCACACGGGCGTCATCTGCTGCGGCACGAATGCGTGCTGCCAGTTCGTCGGTGCCTTTGGCTACGATTTTAGGTGCGGCTGTGGAATCGCTCTCATATGCAAGGGCTACCGCGTAATGAGTGGGGTTGGTGACAACAACGGTTGCCGTTTTCACCGATTGGAGCATGCGTTGTCGGGCGCGACGCATCCTCAATTGATGTCTTTTGGCCTTGATCTTGGGATCACCGTCTTCCTGCTTCGTCTCGTCCTTTATATCCTGGTGACTCATCCGTAGCTTCTGGAGGCGACTGTATCGCGTCCATAATTCATCGAGTACAGCGATTAAAACCTGAACAGCGAGGATAACGAGGGTGGCGTAGACAAACCAGGAAACGAGCTCCTGTGTCAGCCGACGAATAGTCCATCTCTCCGCTTCAGGGGCAATATGCAGCGTTCCGCGTGCTACGTTGTATAGCACAACACCAAACACCAAAAATTTTGCCAGACTCTTGAGGAGTTCGACAAGATTTCGGGCACTGAACACACGTTTGACCCCGGCGGCAGGAGACAGCCGTTTGAGGTCGGGAGCAAGCGCCTGAGGCCTGAACAGGAACTGTGTCTGGAAGAGACCGAAACCTATGACAGCTGCCATGCATGCCCCACCGAACGGAGCGATCAGGAGGATTCCTTCAGCAAACGCCTGATGGACGATACGCCCGATCGTTGCTGTATCGTCGATCGGGGTGGAGAAGTGCTCCAGCAATCCATGCATATGGGTGATGAAGCGATATCCCGAAGTCGCCCCGGTCATTGAGAATACCGCAAGGAATATTCCCAGCACGAGCAGCATCTGTGTTTCACGCGACTGGGCAACATTTCCCTCTTCCCTTGCTTTGGCAAGGCGGCGCGGGGTAGGGGCCTGTGTGCGATCTTCGCTGCTTCCTTCCTCAGCCATAGACTGGGCGCGAAGTACGAGTTGGGAGGGCTAGGTTATTGGAATGCATGGATGCCAGGAAGCTGAAGAAGTGTTTCCTGCATACGTTCCTGCCAGACGCCAGTGATGACCTGAATCAGGAGAGCGATCAGAAACACGCCGCCCAGAAGCTGGGCAGGCATGGCAATTCCGTAAACCTGAATAGCAGGCATCAGTCGGTTCAGTACGCCGAGAAGCGCAGGCCACAGGGTGCCGACAAGAACGAACGGAGCAGCGTATTGAAGGCCAAGCCTGAAGCTCAGTGATACGCTCATGACAGCAGCCTGCGCCATATCATTCAGAAAAGGGAATTGGCCCGGCAAGAACACTTTGTAAGAGCCTGTGAGCGCGGCGAGTGGCAGGATATACAATCCTGTCGTCAGAAAAAGCACCGGGATGAGGAAAGAGGCCATATGACTGATGGCGGTACTCGAGGCGCCCAAGTCAGGGTCGGGTTGTAAAACACTCGCCAGACCCGTGAAAGTTGCAATGAACTGCATAGCGATGATGAGTGACATCGCGATCAGTCGCGCCATCCATCCGATGAAAGTCCCTATAAGCAACTCCTGAGCAATCATGACGATCAGGAGAGCCGGGCTCTTGAGGGCTGGCGTCACCACGGGAGTGAGCACAGGCTCCAGCAGCGGGACAAGCAGGAAAGAGATCGTGACAGCTATACCTGCGCGCACTGTCATGGGTGATGTGGACTCACCCAGCCCTGGCGCTACCATGACAAGTGTACTGACACGGCACAGGATCATCAGATAGACGGCTACCACATCGGGGGATGGAAGAGCCAGCATCTACCTATTCCGCAATATTCCGAACAACGCCCGCAGTGTCGACATTGCTCTGTTCATGATCCGCCAGCGATGACCATCTGATCGAAAATCTGCATCGCATAATTATGCAGGGTTGCGTAAATGAACGAGCTTGTCAGCATAAGGGCAAGCATTGCAGCGACAAATTTGGGTACAAAAGATAGCGTTGCTTCGTTGACCTGGGTAACTGCCTGAAAAAGCGAGATCAGGATGCCTGCTGCAAGGGAGGCGAGAAGCGACGGGGCACCCATCTTGACCGCTACGAACAGGGATTCCTGCAGGATCTCGTGAATGTCTACCGTATGTTGCATGCCGTTCTGCGTTCAGATCGACATTTTCATTACATCTTGATAGGCTTGCACAAAGCGATCTCGAACCGCCGTTACGGTCTGCAGTGTCAATTTTGCCTCAGCGACAGATGTCGCGATCTCAGTCATATCGCCATGCCCTGAGAGACCGGCCGCGGTCTGGGTTTCGGCAACTTTTCCGGTATGCACCGCATCCTGCAGCGCACCACTGAGTGCGTCACTGAAACTTCCGGTACCAATGCTGGAGGTGTCAGCTTGTTTGGCCGGGCCCGTTGCGGATTGCAGGCTACGCTGAACTTCTCCATACGCGTTCATGGCGTCGAAACTACGGGTGGTGACGTCGCTGATCATGAGCCTCTACCGAATCATCTACCGCAGGGAGGGCAGATTGTTGCCAAGGTCGTTCGTAACGTGAACCGATCATGACAGCAATATCTTTCGGCAGCGTTATCGGCGCGCCCACTGTGTCATCACTTTTCCGGCGTCGGGCTTTTTGAGGAAATTTGTCGTGTCATGCTTCTGCTGTGCGACTTTTCGGGTATCGTGGCCCAACCATCGAGCGAACCTTCACGAAGGATATGAAAGTGGTTTCACCGCGAGGCTTGTTCCTCTCTGCGCGCGCGGTCTTGTGCGCTACGGTACCGTGTCTGGTGACGGGGTTAACAGGAATGTCGGCTCCGGCTTGCGCTGGTACAGTGTTGCCAGGGAATGGAGACAGCATACGTTGTCCCTCTGGAGTTGTTCGGATCGCTGAGGTGCAGGCAATTGTCGATTATGTCGGGCAGGAAGCAAAAAACAGGGTGATCGGATCGGCCTCAATCGAGGTGTGTTCTGATAACGAGACAAAATATATAGATATCATAACACGCGGCACGCCTGACGACGTTTCGAACAATGGTCAACAGGGACAGAAAAGCGGGATAGACGGATCAATCCAGATTCACGGCCGTACTGCGCAGCTCAATACCAACGTCTATATTCCGTTGACGGAATCCGATGCCATGCAGTGCAACAGGCAGGAGGAATCACAACCTGATGGCGTTTGCAAACCACATGCCCAAGTGGCCAGTTTTACCGGCACGTGGGTTTTTTCTCTTGGAAAATGGAGGATGTTCCGGACCGGCGCTGAAACCGAAGGGGGTTCGGTCATCGTGGCGGCGCGTATACTCAACGGTCCGGTTGAGTAAGGCTCTAGCTACCCATGGGATGAACAGGCCCCTTGCCGTTGGAGGCGAGGGGCCTTTTTTATTTTACTGGAAGAGAGAGAGGATGTTCTGTGACTGTGAGTTGGCGATGGTAAGCGACTTGATGGCGAGGGACTGCTTGGTCTGAAGCGATGTCAGCTTGGCGCTGGCTGCGGACATGTCTGCGTCGGTCAGGGAGCCGATACCGTTGGTGAGG